>Ga0315268_10000103_pt1 | contig 96866 bp, 102 predicted proteins | sample C1_top_MG_FD_204535 | JGI IMG/M metagenome (GOLD analysis project Ga0315268, IMG submission 204535) | Sediment microbial communities from Yellowstone Lake, YNP, Wyoming, USA - C1_top | ecosystem: Environmental > Aquatic > Freshwater > Lake > Sediment | place: USA: Wyoming | collected 2017-08-01
AGAGCGGCACGTAGCCGCCCTAACACCTAGCCTGCATCGTTTACAGCTGGGACTACCCGGGTATCTAATCCGGTTCGCTCCCCCAGCTTTCATCCCTCACCGTCGAGCGCGTTCTAGCCGACAGCCTTCGCCACTGGTGGTCTTCCCGGGATTATAGGATTTCACCCCTACCCCGAGAATACCGACGGCCTCTCTCGCCCCCTAGCCGAACAGTATCCCCCGCACGCCAACGATTGGATCGCTGGATTTAACAGGGGACTTGTCCAGCCGGCTACGGATGCTTTAGGCCCAATAATCATCCACACCACTCGGAGAGCTGGTATTACCGCGGCGGCTGACACCAGACTTGCCCTCTCCTTATTCCCCCAGCTATCTATACTAGGGAAAAGCCATCCTCAGCGGACGGCACTCGGGATAGCCCCGTCAAGCTTTCGCTTATTGCGAAGTTTTCGCGACTGCTGCGCCCCGTAGGGCCTGGGCCCTTGTCTCAGTGCCCATCTCCGGGCTCCCGCTCCCACGGCCCGCACCGGTAAAAGGCTTGGTGAGCCGTTACCTCACCAACAACCTGATCGGCCGCGGCCCCATCCTTGGGCAACGCCTAGAAGCATGCCCTAAACGCCCTTTAGGCAAAGACCCATTCCAGGGTTCTTCACCTATCGGAAATTAGCCCCAGTTTCCCGGGGGTGTTTCCGTCCCAAGGGTAGGTTAGCCACGTGCTACTGAGCTGTGCGCCGCGCCTCCACCGTGACTAGGAGGCGCACGACTAACATGTCTTAGTCCCATCCCGATAGCAGTGGGGTCCGGCAGGATCAACCGGAGTTGTGCTCCTTTTTTTGATCGCAGCCAGACAAATTATTTCTTGGCTGTACAGCCGTAAAGCCAACTGGATTTGGAGGGAAATCAACCACTTTTAACGCCAAAGCCCAATTCAGACCTAACGCAAATGGGCATCAGGTCCACATTCATGTTCCCGCAACTGGAGGCCAACCGTCTTCATCCAAGGGCGAACGTGCGCCTTTACCGTCAGGGTTGAGCCGCCGCCGTAAAATTGCGGGGCTAGACTATTCGCCAAAACGAATCAAAAGGCGTCTTAGCCGATATAAATGTTTCTTTTAACGTTAATATGCCTTGTTATTCAGGAATCAACAAGTCTTGGAGTGCGACCAGAAGCTCTCTTAAGCTCTTAATAGTGCAGTCAGGCTTGACGTTTACGGTTTCTTTCGCCGTTTTTCTTCGGATTAGAACGGTCTTCATTCCAACGTTTTTTGGGCCTTCAACATCCAAGCTTGGCATGTCGCCGATGAAGACGGCTCGTGAAGCGGTTACGTTTAAGGCTTTCAATGCTTTCTCAAAAATCTCGGGGCTCGGCTTGCGTCGGTTAACTTCTCCGCTGATGATGACGGTGTCGAGGAAAGCTTTCAAACCGAACTTTTCCAGAAGCTTCCAGCAGCATTCGGGGATTGCAAAGTTCGAGACCACGCCGAGCTTGTATTTTTCGTGTAGTTTCTGCAGAACATAAGGCGCATCCTCGTCTAATCGCACATAATGCATAAACTCGTCGGCAAAGGCTAAGGTGGCTCCGTTCACGATTTCGTCTGATGCATCCATATTGTAGCCTAGCCTTCCGAGTGTTTGTGCGACACGCACGTTGAAGTGAGGCTCTTCCAAGGTTTTGCGAGATTCGCTGTAGAACTTGTCTCTGACCTCGAAATACACGCGGCTGAAATCATTGAAGGGAGGGTTTATGCCGTTCTTGACTAGAAAGTTGTAGAGGCTCTTGAGGCTGGGCGTATAGAAAGCTTTCTCATCTTCGACCAGAACCAACGTGTCAAAGAGGTCGAACAGCACGGCTTCAAGCGGCAACCTCGCACCCAATTCACCATAGTTGATGGAAGGCATAAGAAGGTTGTGTCATTGTTTATTGAAAAATTATATGTAGTAGTTTTGCATGAAGAGTTAAAGCACAGAGGACAATAGACATTGAACAGACGTAAACTGGTCTCGGCAGTTGCAGAGGCGTTCATGATTTATGGTCTTATCATCGTTGGGTATGGAATACTCGTGATTCACGTGTTCAAGACGTGGTACGGGGATTGGCATGTTGACAGGTACTTGCCGTGGCTTACGTTGGACACGTTTATGATGGTGAGTTTCGCTCTATCCTTCTTCGGGTTCATAACATGGAGATACCTAAGAATTACAGAACAAGCAAAATGATGTCACTTTTTAACATGGTGCCAATTTCCTCGGTCGCCGAATAAATATTTGAGCGTGCTTGTTAGACGTGCAAGTATGTTGATCAGTCTTAGGATGGGGTAGAACGGCGTGTAGAAGAGCAGAGAACGATAGTTATGCTGGTTATAAGCATATTTTAAGGCTATCGTCTGGTTTATGATGCCTATCAGTAACCCGTAGGGCAAGAAGATCAGCAAGCTTAAAGTGAATGCAATCCTGTCAGGAGCGAACCAGAAGAGAAAAGGAACCGCAGTCAAAGCGGCTAGATCAATGAACGCTCCGCCATACTCGAAGATGTAGCAGTACCACAAGAACAAGGCCAGCCAAGACTTCTTCAGCAGCAAATCCTTATGGATGCTCAAAGTGTTATGAAGCCATCCCGTGAACCATCGCAAACGCTGATTCCAAAGAACGTTAAAAGAAACAGGAACAACCGTCGAGCTTGTCGCCACGCTAACGTAGCCAACTTTTGCACCTCTTTTGTGCATCTCCAAAGTGATTTCCAAATCCTCAGTCACAGACTGAATATTCTTCTCATCTAGGATTCCGCGCAAAACCCCAGCATCGTACAAGCCGATGGCTCCCGAGACGACCAGCACGTTGTTGCCAAGCGACTGAGCATGACGAGTTATGCCCAACCCTTCACTGTACTCAAGCTGCTGCAAGACAACGTAGGAATCAAGCTCAGACACGCCATCAGAAGGATGCACGTAGCCTGTTACTGCCTTCTTCCCGTTCGAAAGCATGTGATCAACAAGCTTCACGAGCGTGTTAGGCATCCACCACGAATCAGCATCCACAACCGCCACTAAACCGCCTAAGGCTCTGTCCACGCCTGTCTTGATGGCTTCAACCTTGCCAAGATTAGAAGAATGCCTAACGACCTTCGCACGAACGTTCAGCGAGCGTTTACGATTAAATTCTATAGTTGACCAAGCAATCTCGTAAGTATAATCCCTACTGCCATCATCAACAACAATAATCTCGCACAAACCGCCGTATTTTTCTGCACACTTGAAGAGGCTTGTTATACAACGTGAGACGTTCTTCTCTTCGTTGTAGGCTGGAACGATGAAGGAGACCATGGGATAATGCAAGCGTTTAGCCTTGTCTGGCTCTAATCTTGCGAAAGCGCCTGCGATCGCGAAGACGCCTGCGACGCCGATAGCGAGAAAAGTGTACCATGTGAAGAAGAATTGAATCGTAGTGTTCCAAAGCCAGCTTCCCTGTTGATCCAGGATAACATAGCCGAAAACGTTCGTTACGAGCCATCTCGCAAGAACGGGAAAATACGTCCAAGAAGCGTAGGCGAGAATGAGGGGTATGCAAAAGGCTAAGTAACGAACCTTAGAACGTCTTAATGGCTCAAGCTTCATGGATAAGACTGTCCTGTGATTTCGAGTAGGGTAAGCCCTTCTTTCTCCAAGAATAGACTGAGGAATCGAAGAGATAAAGCACGTATTCCCACGAAAGTAATATTCTCTACGTAGAACGCTGTTGAATTGTGAAGAGTCTGTGATGTTGATTGTGTCGGCTTTTCACCAGCAAATCTATGCGAGGAAACGCTGTGGGCGTCTTCGTAATTATGATGATTATTGAAGAGGCGATGAATGATGCTCTCGTCTTTTCGGTGGATATATCCACTTTTGAAACAAAACTTTATATTGAATATTGATACATAATACATAGGTGCCTTAAGAGTGAAGCAAAGCTCCCAAAGCGACGAAATCCGCTGGCAAGTCATAAAAGCCATGCTAGAGCAATTCCCCACGTTGAAAGAGAAAGTCAGAGTCTACTTGAAAACGCAAGAAACAACTTAAGCAACTTATTCCCGATTATTATCTAACTTCTCGTCAACCCATTGCATCAAAGCATAATTATCATGAAGAACAAAAGGTTCTAAAAAATAATTGGCTTCTAGTTTGTTACACTGTGTTCCTCTTAAGCAAGTGCGGAGGCGGAATCTTCACGTTGTTCTTGCCGTTTCGCTCCTCTTCACTTTTAAGCAATTCTGTTATCTCACGGTAACGTTCGAGAAAATCCATGCCCTTCTCAGAAGCAACGTAAACAGCCTTATCATTCCTAGAAAGCAACGCCAATAGATTGTTCTTCAACATAAACTCCAGATAATCATTAAGCTGCGTAAAACTCAAATTCGCCCTATACATGATTTGAGTTTTCAACGTTCCCTCTCTCGCTATCTCCAGAATCTCCGCAATAATGTACAGCTTATCTCTCCTCTTCGCAGACGGATTCGAGCCCCAAGGATTCATACTCTATATTCCTCTTTTAGAACTGTTTTCTATAATTGAAAGACCATGCGACTGTTTTAAACGGTGTTTCGCACGTGCAATTATTCCAGAAAACGAAATATTCTCTAGAACAAACCTCTATATGACAAGAAAGGATTTATCTCGAACCAAACAGAAAAATGCTGAAGCGGTGAAAAAGAATTGATCATAGGCATAATCTCCGACACGCACGACAATCTGCCTGCAATAGACAAAGCCATAACAAGATTGAACAAAGAAAACGTTGAGCTTGTGCTTCACGCCGGAGACTACGTATCGCCCTTCGTGATTCCCAAGTTTAAGGCGTTGAAAGCAAGACTAATCGGAGTTTTTGGAAATAACGATGGAGGTCGTGAGCTCTTGAAAAAGAAATTCAGTGAAAATGAAAACTTGGAATTGCATGGAAACTTTGCAAAAATAACTATTGGCGATTTAAAAATCGCAGTGTTACATGGGGATGAAGAAGAACTTTTGGAAGCTTTGATTGAAAGCCAGGGGTTTGATGTCGTTGTTCATGGGCACGTTCACAAAGCAGGGGTCTACAAAAAAGGAAAAACGTTAGTCATAAACCCAGGCGAGGTCTGCGGATATTTAAGCGGCAAATCTACCATAGCGTTGTTTGACATAGCTAAGTGTGAGGCAAGAATAGTTGAGTTGTAAGCAAATGGCAGGAAGTTTTCATGGCTAAACCTGAAATCGGCGTTTCTATGCTCTACTGTTTAAGCGAACCATTCAAAAAAATGGTTAAGAAGATACCGAAAGCAGAAATCGCCTACATAGAAATCGTGGATGATGGGTTGCATGAACTCAACAAACGAAGAGTCAAAACATTAAGAGACATCGGCGAATCCTACAGCTTGAAGTACTCTGTGCACGCACCCTTCGCAGGCATAAACATAGCCCTACAATCAAACCCACTGTTAAACGCTACACTAAAAAGACTAAAACAATCCATCGTAAACGCAAATGCGCTAAACTGTCACCTTTGGGTTTTTCATCCTGGGATGAAGACGGGGATAAGCATGTTCTATCCTGGCATGGACTGGATTAGGAATCTGGAAAGTGTTCGTTTGCTTCTCAAGTTTGCAGGCGATCATGGCGTGGAAGTGGCGATAGAGAACGTGATCAGCATGTTTCTTCTGAAGAACGTTAAGGATTTCAAGAAGTTCTATGACGAGATCAACGAAAACATCGGGTTGGTGCTTGATACAGGGCATGCTAACATTAATGGGCAAGTGGAAGAGTTTCTGACCGAGTTTTCTGACAAAATTGTACACGTCCATGCGCATGACAATCTAGGCGAAGTCGATCAACACTTGGGAATAGGCTACGGAAACATCGATTGGGAAAACGTTGCGAAGCTTCTGAAAAGAGCAAACTACGACAAAACCATCGTAATCGAGTCTGTTGAACGCGTTGAAGAAAGTGTGCAAAAACTGAAGCGGTTTTTCGTTTAACTCTTCAAAAGCGGGATTTCTAGGTTCATGAAGTCCTCTGCCACAACCGTGTTCTTGAAGATTTTTCGCGCCTGCTTCAACAGCACGTTTGTATCATCATACCTTGCGCTAATGTGAGTCAAGACAAGCTGTTTTGCCTTAGCTTTCTTTGCGTCTTTAGCCGCTTGACTAGGTGTGGAATGGCCGTCTTCTTTTGCTTTTTCAGATAACTCATCGTCCAAAGTGGCATCATGAATAAGCAGATCCGCATTTGCAGCAAATTTAGTCAAGTTTCTGAACGGTCTTGTGTCGCCCGTGTACACGATCTTTCTTCCCTTTCTAGAGGGCTCAACAACTTGGTCGGGTTTTACTTCTTGGCCCGTCGACAGTCGTATCTCTTGTCCACGTTGCAGTTTTGACCATAATGAGCCTTCAGGAATGTTTAGTGCCTTGGCTTTTTCTGGATGAAACCTTCCAGGTCGCGCTTTCTCGACGAAAGCGAATGCAAGGCTAGGGATTATGTGGTTTGCCCAAACCGTCTCTACTGTGTATTCTTCTTCGTCGCAGATTATGCCGGTTTTCTCGATCTCATGAATCTCAACTGGAAAGGTTAAGACGAATTGGACTGTTTCTTTGATGCCCTCCAAGAAACGTTTCGTTCCAACTGGTCCATAAACGTCGAGTTTTCTTTCTCGGTCGAGCAAAGCCATAGTCTGCAACAGTCCAGGCAAACCCAACAGGTGATCGCCGTGCATGTGGGTTATGAAAACCTTCATTTTTTTGTGAAAACCTGTCTTTGCTCTTACTATTTGTCTTTGTACGCCTTCTCCACAGTCGAACATTATCTGTTCGTTTTCGCGTTGTATCAGTATAGCGGGTAGGCTTCGTTTTGATGTGGGTACGCTTCCTCCTGTGCCTAGGAATACAACGCGTAGACTCATGGTGCTCACATCTTCTCGAACACGACTACTTCTCTTGTTAGGCTTCTGTGAACATAAACTAGATGGGACTCTAAATGTTTATAGCCTAAAGCCTCGCCGACATTGGCGATCTTCAACGTTTTCGGTGAAGCCAAGCAGACACGCTGCCCTTTGTCCAGTATTTTGTAAGCGCTAGTTAAAAGTTCTTCAACTAACTGCCGTGTGGTTCGCTTGAGGGTAGTTGAAGATATGCCGTAGGGCGGGTCAGTTACCACACAGTCAGCCTTGCGAATAGGCAGGCTTCGCGTGTCTGCGATGATTATTCCTTCCGGTTTGATCTGGAAATGAGCTAAATTTCTGATCGTGCCCCTTGCCATTCGACGTTGAATGTCCACGCCTAAGACGCGGCAGCCGATTAACGCAGCTTCGATAAGCGTGCTTCCTGTTCCACAAAAAGGGTCAAGAACCAAATCTTTAGCCTTCGGCTTGGTCAAGTTAACCATGCATCTGGCAAGTTTTGCCTGCATCGCCGATGGATGGAAGAACGGTTTTTTTCTTGGGCGCCTTTCCACAAAGGGTTTTGGCGCAATCTCACCTAGTTTTACTCCGAAAACAAAGCTTTTGTTAGTCAAGATTCCAACAAAAGTTTTGTCAGGCTTCTTCAGGTTCACTCTTGCTTTAGGCACATTTGCTAGTACGAGTTCGCCGAGTTTTTTCTCAAGAGTCATCCCATTAATTTCTGATGAGTATTCACGCACGTGTTTCACGCGAACGGCGAAGCTTTCATCTTCCTTCAAAACTTCGTTAAAGTCTGTTACGCGTATTGCCTTCACTATGGCGGTTATTTCTGCTTTGCACTTAACCAGTTCTAACGCGCAGAGTCGTGTGAACGCCGCTTTGCGCTTCAAAGCTTTGACGCAATCTGGGTTTGCTTTAAGCCTTACTACTTGGTCAAGTTTCTCCAAAACCTCGTAATCGTAGTTTTCCGTCTCAAGTATAGCTTTCAATTCGGAAAGGGGTAGGCTTTCATGTTCGCCGGAAAGCAAGAAGAAAAGATTAGCCACATCTACGCTCCTTCTTTGGTCAACACTTTGCTTATTAACGGGGCAACAGAAACCTTGCTGACTGCGCTTGGAACGCAATCCGTGCCTATTATTTCCTCCGCGCCGTTTTCCAGAATCCTTTTCTGCGAATCGCCTATCAACAGAGGATGCACGCACGCTGCATAGACCTTTCTCGCACCATTATCTTTCGCAAATTTTACAGCCTTAGCCATTGTTCCCCCGCTGCTTATGATGTCATCAAATATTATCACGTCCCGATTCTCGACGGACAATTCTTTCTCTTCAAGCGTAACGTTTCCTGTTACCACATCCCTTTTTGTGGAGACGTAATCGAACCCGCCTTTCAGGACTTGGTGGGCTTCCGCAGCCATGCTTAGAGCTTTCTTGCCGAGAGACAATGAAACAGGGTTCTCTGCTAAGCGTTTTGTCTTGAAGTATTCTGCCAGCAGAGGAATTGCCGACAAATCTTCAACTGGAATTCCAAAGGTCTTTAACACTGATGGACTGTGGGCGTTAACGGATATTATCTTGCTTATGTCGCATTTTTCAAGAAGTTTCATGATGGTTTTTATGCTAAAAGCTTCGCCCTGCAAAAATCGCTTGTCTTGGCGATTGTAGGCAAAGTAGGGCACGACGGCTGTGATGCTTTTCGCTTTCATGTCTAAGGCGTTGTCCGCCATTAGCAAAAGCTGAATGAGCCTCTGGTCCTGTGGTGGGCTTGTAGTCTGCACTATTATAACGTCTTCATTCTGCAGGGATTCGGTTTCAAACCTGATGTAGGATTCTCCGTCTGGAAAAATCTTGAGAAACACGGGCACTACTTCAGCGTTCAAAAGCTTGGCTATTTTTTGGCCTAACTCTTTTGATGCGGGGCCTGGCAATACTTTCATTTTTTGTCGCCGTGTTTAGAAAAAGGGTTGTTTGTCTTTTAGGTTTTCGCTGGTTTTTTATGCTGTTCTATGAGTTCCTTGGCTCGATCCATGCGGATTTTTCGTTCCTCGACCATCTTGGCAGCAACCAAATCTATCAACTCGCCCGTTGCACCAGCCGCGACCGCTATGTTTCTTGCATGGAGTGACATGTGACCACGCTGTATTCCTTCACTGGCTAAAGCTCTTAATGCGCCTAGGTTTTGTGCCAAGCCCACGGCTGCTGAGACTTCGCCAAGCTCGTTAGCCGTCTTGACTCCCAGAATCTTGACGGCTATCTTCGCTATCGGATGCGTTTTCACGGCCCCGCCCACGAGACCTACCGCCATCGGTAGCTCGATCGAGCCGGCGAGGTCGCCGTTCTCGTTCTTCTCCCAAGTTGAAAGCGACGTGTAATGACCGTTCTTGACCGCGTATGCATGGGCTCCTGCCTCGATTGCACGATGGTCGTTGCATGTTGCAAGTATGACGGCTATGATGCCGTTCAGTATGCCTTTGTTATGCGTCGCCGCTCGATACGGGTCTGCAGCCGCAAAAGCGTAAGCGCTTACTATGCCGTTCACAACCTCTTCGCCGCCGACCGCTTCTTTTGGAACGATGCACCATGCCCGAGCCAAGCGCTTTACAGCTAGATTTGAAATAATCCGCAGATATACATGGCCGCCTGTTAATCGTTCTACTATCGGAGCTGTCGCTTCAAGCATGGTGTTAACGGCGTTGGCGCCCATAACGTCGCGACAATCCACATCCAACTCTACGATGAGCATCGACCCTTGCGAAGTGCTGATCACTCTTGCGTTTACGTCTCTTGCTCCGCCGCCTGCTGAAACAAGCACGGGATCCTGCTCGTTTGCCTTCTTCAGAATCTCTTCTTTCGCCTGTATTACTCGCATTTTTGCTGCGTATGGGTCTTTTACGTTTACTACTTGTATCTGGCCGATCATGACGGGTGGCGTGCTGCTTGTGTAGAATCCTCCGCCTTCTCTCACCATTTTCGCTGCATAGCTTGCCGCTGCGACCACTGAAGGCTCTTCAATTGCCATGGGGATCAAGTAGTCATGCTTGTTTATGAGAAAATTCACGGCTATGCCCAAGGGCAGCGGAAAGGCGCCGACGACGTTCTCTATCATGCGGTCTGCCAAATCTAACGGCAAAGAACCGGTGTTCTGCAACAAAGCCACTTCTTCATCTGATAGGTCAGCAAATTCTTTCACGAACCGTAAACGTTCGTTCGGGTTTAGTTTGTAAAAGTTTGAAAACACGGATGTCTTGCTCATGTTACTGTTCTCCCTATCTTGCTGAAAGCATAAAGTATGGTCTACTTTAACCTTTTTAAGTCTTGGCAGTATTCGCAGATCAAAATCAGCAGTAGAATAAAAAAAAGAAAATGGTGGTTTAGCTGACTTTGACTCTTAGTGTTACGTTGATTGACTGGCCAGATGTAGCTGTTGTTTTGGCTTTTATCACCCATTTTATGGTGTATGTTGCGCTGTCTACAATGTTGATGTTTCCTGTCGATGTGATGTTTGTTCCTGGGGATGGCAAGATTTTGATTGTCTGTCCTAAGGCTGTGCCGTTGCTTGCAACTATGGTTATGTTGATGTACTCAAAGTTGTTGCTGAACATGCCGGTTAGCGAATCGAGGCTCATGTTGAGTGTCTTTGCCGCGCCAGCATTGTTTGTTATGTTTACAGCTTTTTCGTATGTTCTCACCTCACCAGGTTTGACCGCGGTAATAGTGTCGAATGTTACTTCTGTCCCTTGAGAGTTTATGGCGTCACCGCCACCCATGGCTGTAGTGTTGGCTCCTGCTACGAAGTAGACGCCTGGGCTACCGATGGATATAGGTGTTGCATGCATGAATAGTTCAGTGTAAGTTTCTGCGCTTGCAAAGCTGATTAGCAATGAGGTTATTAGTAGGGCAAGTATTTTCAGGCTTTTCTTACTGTTTATTTCCATTTGTTATTTCACCTCCGATTTTCTTTTTCTTTCTTTCTGATTGTCCACCCATATTCTTGCGAGGACGTAGACGCTTATGCCCAAGACGAGGATGCAGGCGAAGGCTAAGAGTATAGCTGAGATTACGAAGGTTCCCTGCCCCCATGTGGGCCTATACAATGCGTAGATGCTGGCGGCTGAGATTGTAGTGCCTGCGCCGAGCGCTATGTACCACCATCTTGGTTTGAAGAAGACATATGTGCCTAATCCTACTACGAAAGTGTCGAACGCGACTATTGCGATGAACGTGCCTTCCCAAGGCATCGCCGGGGTCATTACTAACGGGTGCAATGCGACTTCAGCGTAGTTGGCTAGAAAGAAGCCGGTGATGGACATTGCTGGGAACGTCACGGTGAAGAGGAACACTCTTGCGTAGTTCACTAGTTTCTTCAAGAAGCCAAGGTATGCGTTGATGGCAATGATGTTTGCCAGAGCCACGACTAAGTATATGAGGCTGTACCAGAAGCGCATGTAATCTCCGAACAGGTCTGTGAAGTTTCTGCTGACGAGGAGTTGTCCGAAACCGGCTAAGGCTGCTACTTGGTATAGGTACGGTAGGTGTGACGGGAAATGCCTGTCTAGCAAGCATACGAGTAGACTTATGGCTAGGAATAGGTCTGTACCTAGCAGTATGAAGAACTCTGGCTGCATTGGTTGTGCCAATTTGTGGACCGCACGCACGAATCTTTTGTTTCTGTTTATTAAGTCGTATGAATTCGGAATCCAAATCCGAATTACATAATAAATGGCGACTCCTTGAGATAAATATTGCGTCTTAATATACAAGAAACTAGCTGAACCGTCCTAAACTGCCAACCTGAAGCAACCTAAGACTTAGGAAGCGCCTCAGCTAGAATCGCAAAACGCTTGCGAATCTCCTTGGCAAACGTTTCTGCATGACCATCACGAAAACCGTCTGTGATTACGAGCTTTGGTTTGGAGCGTCTAACATACTCCACTAAACCGTCAAAATCTGAATGATCACTCAACGCTATCGTGAACTCTTTTTCGCCAGTCCGCCGACATGGCGTGCTGAACTCCCAACCGCTTACATTAACCTTTAGAGCATCACCATCTTCAATCTGCGTTTTTGCGTTGGTGTGATAGAAGGCTACACACGGCGAATTACTGTTCAGCATTTCTTTTCCTTCCTTTTCATCAGACAACGTCAACTGGCCGATGTGCATCCCATGTTGTTCACAAACTTTGGAGACGTGAAAGACCTTTTCAGGCGCAACAAAAGGAACGTTCACTCCAGCCTCACGAAGAATATGCATGACCTCTTGAAGTTTCCCGTGATAGCCGAAAACGTAGACTGAACCCTGCCGTAATCCTCTTTCAACAAGGGAAGTCAGCATACCCTCAACTTCTTCTTGGAATGGACGTTTACAACATGGGTTTCCATAAGTAGCTTCCATGACGAGAACATCAGCTTCCAACACAGGCGTGTCTTCAACCCTAAAATCTCCAGTGTAAGCAACTCTCATTCCTTCCGAATTCTCAACAAGCACCTGCGCCGCGCCCAAGATGTGGTCAGCGGGAAAAAGCGTCATCTTCTCTTCCCCAAGCTGAACTGGTTCACCGTAATCAGCAGTTTCAACGCGACCCTGCATTAAAAAATGTGGTCCCATCATAGCGTCAATCAAGTCTTTAGTGGCCTCGGTCATCATCACTTTTTCGCATTTTCGGAGGCTCTCATTCAACCCGATCATGTGATCAGAGTGAGCGTGAGTGACGACTCTCAACGGCATGGTTTGGTCGAAGGCGTCACATGCAACATGGCCGCCAAGCAGCACTGCTCCTCTCTCGGTTATGTTAGCTTTCAAAGACACACTCGCATCAACCATTATTCTTTTCTTCTATTTTTAAACATTCATCGAAGTAAGCCAGTCGACGAGTCTTCGAGGGTTCTCGGTCTCTATCTTGACTCTTATAGGTCCTAGGGGCGATTCTGCCCTTTCTTCTGAGAAAGAAACGTGTCCTACGTAGGCAACTTGCTTGTTAAGACAGAAGCTGATGGTTTTTCCATCGATCCCTTCCAAAAAGACTTTCCTCGCTGCCGCACGAATGCGCTCCCGTCGCAGTAAATTGTAAAGTTTGGAGAGAGTCTCGGATTCTCTGCTCTCCGCAGTCAGTAGACTCCCCCTATTTATAGGTTGAACCTTGGTTTGGATGCTACCGAAGATGTTTTCTATAGCTGTCTTGACTTTTTCGGGGGATTCGGTCGGGCTGATCTCGGCTTCCACGTGAACGGTTACTTCTTCCATTCTTCCTCAGCCTTTTTCAGGGTTTCTCCGGCTCTTCTTTTCGCGGTTTGAAAGTCTTCTTCGTTGATAATCATGTGCTCAGCCATGGCCATGACGTTTCCTAACCCGACACCTAGCTCTCGGCTGTCTCTTTCGTTGAAGATTTTCCAGTCTGCTGGGTCGTCGCTTCGTTGCCGGTGGTAGAGGCGTTTAAACCTCGTTTCAGGAGAAGAATGAATGGCTATGAGAGCAAACCGTGAGAAATTTCTTCTGAACTCCTCAACTTCACTTAAACTTCTTATGCCGTCCACCAAAACCTTTTGCGATTTCGCGTTTGCGATTCGTGAGATGCATCTTTTGGCTATAACGTTGTCTCCTTCTGTTTGTCTCAATTCAAGCATTACTTTTCCAATGTTTGTAGGGGTAGGCTCTAAACCTCTTTTCTTTGCTTCTTCTCTAACTACGTCGCCCATTACTACCACGTCGTAGCCACTTTCGACAGCAACTTTTACGGCAAGCGATTTCCCCGACCCAGGCATTCCCGCCACGCCAATGACAAGTCTATCGTTAGCCATCCTGTATCATTCCGCAGTTACGTTTGTGTGGTAACAGATTTGTGTTTCATGTTAAAAGCATTTATGAAAGAAACGTGTGAAGGTTTAAGCGGCGAACGGTTATGACGGGGTCTATACGAAGCTTCATAGCTTTTGACATGGACAGTGAGACGGTACTGAAGAAAATGGCTGCTGTTCAGAACTTGTTGGTTAAGACTGGAGCAGATTTGAAGCCTGTTGAAACCAAGAACATCCACATCACGGTTCGGTTTCTCGGCGACATCCGTCCAGAAACTGTTGAAAAAATCTTTGAAGAAATGAAGAAAGTCCAGTTCACAGCGTTCGACATCAAGGTTCATGGGGTTGGTGCTTTTCCAAACGTGAACTATCCGCGTGTTGTATGGGCGGGAATAACTGAAGGTGCCGATCAATTGCGAAGCATCTTCAGTCAACTGGAGCCTCGTTTGCGCAGTTTAGGGTTTGCGCCTGACCCGAAAGGGTTCAGTCCACACTTGACGATTGCTCGTGTGAGGTCGGGCAGAAACAAGGCGGAACTTGCTCAATGCGTAAATGAAAACGCAGATTGTGAGTTTGGAATTATAAAAGCATCGTGTTTGAGGCTTAAGAGTAGCGACCTAACTCCGCAAGGACCCATTTACTCGACGCTCAAGGAGTTTTGTCCGTAAAAAAGAGAAAAAGGATTATGATCATGCAGGAAAACATTGAGAAGATTTGTGCAGTCGTTCTGAAGCAGATCGCGCCTGGCAAGAAAGATCGAGAGAGAATCTTGGCTTTGGCTAGAAAGCTTGAAGCGAAGGTGGTTTCTGCGTGCAAAGCGTTGGGTGTTGAAGCTGAAGTGCAGGTTGCAGGTTCGGTGGCGAAGGACACGTGGCTCAGCGAAGAGCCCGAGATCGACGTTTTCATGCGTGTGTCGCTCAAGATTCCGCGTGAATCCCTCGGGAAAGTCTGCTTGAGAGTTGCTAGAAAAGCCACTAGGGGTTCGAAGCAGGTCGAAAGGTTTGCTGAGCATCCTTTCCTCGAAGCCTTCGTGGACGGTGTGCGCGTGAACATAGTGCCTTGCTATGATGTGAAGCTCGGAGACTGGCACAGCGCAACCGACCGAACGCCTTACCACACAAACTACATTCGAAAACATCTGGATGCAGGATTGCGCAACGAGGTGCGGCTGCTCAAAAGGTTCATGAAGGGTATCGGCGTTTACGGCGCAGAAATCAAAATTGGCGGCTTTAGTGGCTACTTGTGTGAGCTTCTCGTGCTGCATTATGGTGGCTTTGCGAGTGTGCTGAAGGCTTTTGCATGCCATAGAAGGCACATAGTCGTTGACATTGAAAACCACTATAAAAGCAGAGAAAGTGAACTCGCACTTCTGTTCAAGGAACCTTTGGTTATCGTTGACCCCGTGGACAAAGGCAGGAACGTGGCCTCAGCCGTGCAAGCGGAGAAGCTGCATAACTTTGTGGCTGCGGCAAGAGCCTTCCTCAACAAGCCCAGCAAACGTTTCTTCTATCCCCCTGAGATCGTAGCTTTGCCTGTGGAAGAACTGAAGAAGACGCTTGTAGAAAGAGGCTCAAAAATTGTGACAGTAATCTTCGGCAAGGTGGATGCGGTTCCAGACATTCTGTGGGGGCAGCTTTACAGGTCTCAACGTTTCTTGCGCAAGCTCGTTGAACTGAACGACTTCAAGATATTGAGAGATGTCGTTTGGAGCGACGAAAATACACTGGGCACGTTCATTTTTGAGCTTGAAGACTGTTGCATCTCGTCTGTTAAGAAGCATCTTGGGCCTCCGCTTGACAAGGAACGTGAATGTGAGAATTTTCTAGCGAAGTACGTGGGCAAGCCTTGTACGGTTGTTGGACCGTATGTTGAGGATGGAAGATGGGTGGTTCAAATCCATAGAAAATACACTGATGTATGCGTGTTGTTTCGTGAGAGACTGAAGGGTGGTGGAAGGAATGCGGGTGTGGCTGAAAAGGTTTCGCTGATTCTTCATAAAGGTTTCAAGATTCTGGTTAATGAAGAGATGGAGGATGTTTACGTGAAGAATCGTGAGTTTGCGAGGTTTGTCACGGAGTTTTTGTCGGGCAAGCCAAGATGGTTAGAACCCGCTTAAAGTCAGAATAATCAATGCTGTGCCCATCAGCCAGCAGTAGAACGCGAAAAGATGGAATTTTCTGTTCTCAACGGCTCTGTGGAGCACTTTCAACGCGACATAGCCAACCAGCATTGTAACAGTTGCTCCGATAAGAATTTCGTACCAGCCGAACCCTGTTAAAGCCAACGCTTCATGTTCCTTGTAGAAAGTCAACCCTAAGGCTCCGATTATTGCGGGTATTGACAGTAGGAATGAAAATTTGAAGGCTTTTTCGCGTTTAAGCCCCAAAAGTAAGGCAACGGCTATTGTTGTGCCGCTTCGCGAAAGCCCTGGAATTATGGCTACGCCTTGAGCTACGCCGAAGATTAAAGCTGTCTGGTAGGTTATGTTGTCAGTTTTTTCTCGTGCAAACCTTGAACTGTAAAGCAAGGCTCCGCAGAGTATTAGTGCTGTAGCGATTGGCAGAACGTTTCTGAACGTTGCCTCTATCCAGTCGCTGAAGACTAGACCGATTAACGCCGTGGGTACTGTTCCCACGATTATCAAGGGTATCAACGCGCCATTTTCAGATTTAAAGTCGCCACGTACAAGGGCTGAGAGGATGTTTTTGATGTCTTTTCTGAAGAACACGAAGATCACGACTAGCGTTCCGATGTGCAGGGTTACGTCGAAGAGTATGGGCAGTGTTAAGCCGAGAAAATGTTCAGCGAGTCTCAAGTGTCCGGTGCTCGATATGGGCAGCCATTCGGCTACGCCTTGGATTACGCCTAGAATGATTGCCTCTAATAAGTGCTCCAAACGTTTTCGCCTGTTTGCTTCACCTTCTATCTTCTGGGTAGGTTTAAAAGATTACTCACGCTAAACTGTAGAGACGAGGGTTGAGCATGAGTGAATATCCGTCTGGAAGCAAGAGCGACCGAGAGATGCTAGCCAAGATGCCAACGGAAAAGTTGCTCGACTATTTCTTCTTGCAGATTCGGAACCTGTGGAGAGTCGACGGCTTATACTTTCTAGGCATAGAAAAAAGGTTTGGCACTGGGGCTGCGACGGAGATTGACGCGGAAGTCTGGGCAGCCATGGCAGCAATTGAAGCTAAAAGCTTACAAAAAATGTTCAAGATAAGCGAAAACTCAAGCATTCCAACGATTATTGAGCTCTTGCGCAAGTCAAGTTGGGCTTTAGACCAGCCTTTCAAGACGGTGGAAGTGAGCGATAAGCGAGCTACTTTAAGCATGGACAGGTGCAGGACGCAGGAAGCACGGCTGAATAAAAGTCTTAGCGAGTTTCCGTGTAAGCGAGTTCGGTTTGGTTATTTGAAGAATTTTGCGAAAACGTTGAACCCGAAAGTGGAAGTGAACTGCTTGGTCTGTCCGCCAGATAAGCATCCGAAAGAACAATGGTGCAAATGGGAATTTACACTATAACTGGCCAGTTTACACCATGTTTTTGTCATGGGGCTACTTCCGCTTTCTGAACAGCATTGTATCGTCTTTCTGGCACACGTACTCAAAACCTTGTTAAGGAGCTTTCTCGCCTCTTGACTGTGTCCGCAACTGCTGAGTGACATTCGTCATTTTCAAAGCTGATGAGTTGAGTGTAGACTAGTGTGCTTTCTATGTTTCTGTGTCCAAAGGGGTTCATAACATGCAGTATATCCTTGGTCTTGTGGTGTTCCATCGTGGCTTTCCAGTGTCTGAACGTGTGAAAGTGTATCTGCTTCAGTCGTGGATTCTGAAGTTTGTTACCAACTCTATTTCTGGTGATGGCTAAGCTTGTGGATTAATGGAGCTGATAGTTTTCTTTGCCATCCTGGTTTTTCTCAGGTATCACTATAGTGAAACAGACTCCGTTGTCTGGAGTGCCAGTTTCCTGAATTATCCAGCCATAAACATCCATCATCCTTCTTATCAGATAGAGCCCATAGCCTGAGCCTTTGCCAGTAGTGTAGCCTTCTTTGAAAAGTTTAGGTTTAGCATCTTGAGAAATGCCGACACCGTCATCTTCATAGACTAGTTTCAGCTGATCTTCAGTTTTTTCGTAGTGGATTCTGATTTGAGTTAGCTTCTCGCCGTACTTGAGCGAGTCATCAATCAAATTATAGAAGAGTTGTCTCAAGAGCGAGTCAGCCAAGAGTATCAACCCGCCGCAGTCATTCACTATTTTGACGCCTTTCAAGTCTGGAAACAATGCTACAGCCTCGTCTAAAACCTTCTTCGCGTCCACGTAAGCCAATTGCTCAACGCCTAGTTTCTCGTAGGCTACTGCAAAATCAAAGATTCTCTCCGACTCTCGAACTGCGGTCTCAATGCTTCTTAGGTTTTCCATTGCGTCGGAGTCAGCAGTCAGCCTCTTCTTGAGTAGATACGCGTTTCCATTTACTGCCGCCAGCTTGTTTCGAGCGTCATGCCTCGTGAGGCTGCCGACAACTCTCAACTTCTCATTCATCGCGTCCAGTCTTTTCTCGGCGTTCTTCAAGTCAGAAATGTCATGGTACATTGCGACAATTCCTGCGACCTTGTCTCCAACTGTTATTGGAGCAGCCGATATGGATACTTGAACTAGTGATCTATCCTTCTTTCTTCTGACCGTGTTGCGGTAAACGTATCCTTCTCTGGCTTCTTTGTCTAAGGCTTCTCCTTCTTTTCTTCTGTCATCCGGAACCACTACGTCATTGATATATTTGCCTTGAACATCGGCAACAGAATACCCAAAAAGCTCCTCGAAGCGAGGATTAATGTCCCGTATTCTAAAGTCCGGGTCAAGATAGGCTGCAGCCTGAGGGTTACCCATGAACAAGTCCTCAAACTTCTGTTGGCTCTCTCTCAAGGACATTTCTGCCTTCTTACGTTCAGTCAGGTCTCTATGTATAACTTCTATACCAATGACTTTGCCTTTCTTCTTATACGTGCTAACGCTGAGCTCAAGCGGAATGGATTCTCCTTTCTTGTTCACTCCCCTTATTTCGTATACCAGTGGAAGTTCCTCTTCTGAATATTCTGTTCGATATTTCTCCAGAACCATGGCGTGATCGTCTGGGTGGACAAAATCCAAAAACACTTTGCCTTTCAGTTCTTCATCAGTGTATCCCGATGATTTCTTGAATGCTGTGTTATACTCTATCAGATGTCCTTCTTTTCCAACGAAAATACCTACAGGGTCTTGAATGCTTTCGAACAAGCCCCTAAATCTTTCCTCAGACTCTCTTAGCAACTCCTCGCTTTTCTTGCGTTCAGTCACATCCCTTATATTTATCTGCACTCCAGCAACATTGTTTTCCCTTACTATAGCACCCGCGTGGTATTCCACAATAATCTTTCCTGTAGGGATGACTAGTTCGATTTCATTCTTGGCAGGCTCTCCTCGAGTTACCTTTGAAAAATCCCTCATGACTGTCGGCCAGTATTCCTTGGAAACAAAATCGAGAATGTTCTTTCCGACCAAATCCTCTTTCTTGTAGCCAAAACGCAAAACGGAGTTGTTTACTGCTGTAATGCTTCCTTTCAAGTCTAATGTAACTATCGCGTCCATAGCGTTTTCAAACAAGTCCCTGTATTTCTCCTCGGATTCTCTTAAAGCCTGTTCTGCTCTCTTGCGTTCTGAGACGTCTTCTAGAATTGTTTGTATTCCGATAACTCTGTTGTCGGAGAATATCGGGTTGCTTCTGTACTCCGCTATTTTGTCTCCTTTCGGAGTGTGTATTTCAATTCTACCTTCCGCTGTTTTTCCCAGAGCTATTTGGGCAACGTCTTTGAGCAGTTTCGGCCAATATTTCTTGGAGATGAACTTGAGCATATTCTTTCCAAGAATTCCATTCTTATAGAAGCCATATTCTTCTGCCGCCTTGTTTACGGAAGTCACGTTTGCTTTTAAATCAAACAGAACGATAACGTCTTTTGCGTTTTCGAAAAGATTCCTGTACTTTTCTTCAGACTGCCTAAGTGCCTCTTCTGTTTTCTTGCGTTCAGTGACGTCTCTTGCGATCACTTGAATGCCGACGGTCTTGTCGGCTTCCTTGATTAGACCCACGTGGAACTCGCAAACAAATGGAGTCCCATTCTTGCCATGCCATGTGACCTGCACAGGTTTAGGTACGTTTCCCCTTGCAAACGAGGCAAACAATGTCAAGTATTGGGGCATATCTCTTATGCGTAGAAAACCCAGCTTCGAAAAGTGTTTTCCAATGATTTCATCTCGAGAATAGCCACTCCTCGCGAGAGTAGCAGCGTTACATGAAGTAATCACCCCTTTCATGTCCAAAGTCACGAGGATATCTGGGGCTAGCTCGAAGAGATTCCTGTATTTCTCTTCTGATCGTTTGATCCTTTCTTCTGCTTTTTTTCTTTGAACGGCTTGTCGTATGCCATGTGCCAGTTCACAGTAGACTGTTTCTGGATCGCCCGTCTTGTTTAGGTATTGATCTGCGCCCAGATTCAACGCCCTAATAGCGACTTCCTCCCTGCCTCTTCCAGTGAACATGACAAATGGGATAGTGTTTCCGTTCTTTCTCAGCATTTCCAGAAATTCAAGCCCATCTTTCTCAGGCATTTGGTAGTCTGAGACGACTGCGTCGTACTCTTTCTCTTTCAGTTTGTTCAAGGCTTCTTCAACAGAGCCTGCAGTGTCTACGTGAAATGGACCCTGCAATTCCAAGCATTGCTTCGCTATTTTCAACAAGCCAAGCTCGTCATCAACGTGCAAGACACGAATCGGCTTCTCAGTAGAATCGATAACTATCTTGGCATGCGACTGAACAACAGATTCAACCACGCAAATCACGCTTCATACTAGCCACTACACGCGCATCAGTAACGTTGTTTTGATGTTTTTCTCCCGATTAAACGCTTATGAAGACAGGATCAATACTCAAAAGTCGCTCTTCCAAAACCGCACAACACTCAACATGAGACCAATATTCAACCATAAAACCCACAAAAAAGATGGTTGTACGGAGGATATCTCCCCTTACATGTATAAATGGGAAATAACCTTCTAATCTAAAGGAGCCAAAGCCTCAGTATGAGAAGGGTATGAGATTAGATGACAAAGATGAAGAAAAAAAAGGGCTACAAACGTGGGTATCCAGTAGCGCTTCTTGTAGGTTTTGAAGACGACCACGCAGTTCTGTGGCAAGTATTCAGTCAAGTCGTAAAACTACACCTCACGTTGAAGCTTGACGGAAAGAGAACAGACGAAAGAACTCTATAATTTTCACGAATCTGTGGTTGATGCTTTAAGACCGGCGCTTAAGGAGGGAGTGAGAAGCATTGTGGTCACAGCCCCGATGAAAACCACTTATGCCGCAGACTTTTTAGACCATGTGCGAAAGCATCACGCGTATCTAATTCAATCGAAAAGCCCGAATAAGGCAACGTTCGCCGAGTCAGTCGGTTCCGCCGATCAGCCTCACAGGGTGGCTGAGATGGTGAAGACCAAAGAATTCCGCAAGCTGATCGCAGAAACGACTTCGGGAGAAGCCGACCAAATCGTCGATGCGTTGGAAGAACATCTTTACAGCAGTAGCTCGGTTGTTCTGTTTTCGCTTAAAGAAATCGAAGATGTGGTTTACGACCGAGAAAAACCTGATGGTTTCAGAATGGAACATCTGATGCTCACAGACAAATTTCTTGCTGATAGCAAGGACAAAAACAGGGTTAACAGGCTTTTGCAGGTGTCAAAGAACAAGAGAGTAAAGACAATAATAGTCAAGGCAGAAACATCTGCGGGCAAGCGAATCAGTCAATTCGGAGGCATAGTTTTCTTCGCAATGTCAGCCAAATAGCGAGCATGGATTAATCCAAAATGTGAAATACCTTTGCGGAATGATTTTGTTCTTAAAAGTTGAATATGCGGCGCATTTTTCAGTCTGTAATTCTTCGTAGAACAGTAATGTGCTACATTGTCAGTGTGTTCAAGCACTCATTAAGTTGATTCTTTATGTTTTTACTCTTCGGAACGCCAGTGTTGCAGCGACGAAAACAACAAAGCTTTCAACTACAAGAACCATAATCTCGACGGGCAAAAGCGGAACATACACTTCCAACAACCCCGCTCTAAGCATGTCTGCAGAATAGGTCAAAGGATTAACTAATGAAACAGCTTGTATTGCTAAAGGAGCGTTCTCCAGAGGATAATACACTGAACTTAGGAACATCAACGGAGTGAACATAACGTTCAGAATAGCGTTAAACGATTCGTTAGATTTTACGAACACAGAAATCGCAAGAGTCAAAGACCCAAAGAAGAGCGAACCAAGAACAAGCGCTCCAGTAATATAAGCCAACCCCAAAGGAGTCACATTCAAACCAACGAGCAAAGGAGACGCAATAACAAAGACTAAAAACGCATTAAGCAACCCCTGAAGCATGATTGAAACCACTTTGCTGAGGATATACTGCCACCTGCTGAACGGACCTACCAGAATCTGAGCAAACATCGCAAGCCTTTTATCAATCCAAAGCATGGCGCCAGCGAAAGTAGCAGCAAACATGATCTGCATGACTATTATTCCTGGAGCAAGAAAAAGGACATAGTTTACGTTTCTGCCGCCAACATTCATCGTTGGAATGACTGCGCTGTAGGCGAATCCAGCCACGAAAATGTAGAACAAAGGGGTCACTAATTGCATTGCAATCATGGACTTTGTCGACCAAATGCCCGCCTTCAAATCCCTGTACAGAAGCCTAAGAAAGCTGTTTATTTTTGCCCATCTCCTTTCTGGTTGACCATCTGGATAAAAACGTCATCCAAGCTCGGTTCCTTTATCCTTAGCTCCTCAACGTGCAAGCCTGACGAAGACGCCATGTCAATTATCTGAGACAACACAGTGTCAGCATCTTTCGTGTACACCTTCAAAGGCTCGTCTTCCTGTTTCGGATAGACTATTCTTTCAACATTCCGCAGTTTCTCCAACTTTTGATTCAAGCCATCCTTCCCGTCAGTCACACGCAAATGGATCACACTCACACCGCCAAACTTGCGCTTAAGGTTCCCGATAGTATCTAACGCCAAAATCTTCCCATGATCAATAACGGCTATCCTGTCACAGATGTACTCTGCCTCCTCCATGATGTGCGTGGTAAAAAACACCGTCATACCACCCTCAACTTTTTCGCGCACAAAATCCAAAGTAATCCTTCTTGCCTGCGGGTCCAACCCAGTTGTAGGTTCGTCAAGAAACATGAGTTCACAATCATGCATAAACTCTCTCGCAACTTGAAGCCTTCTTCTCTGTCCCATTGAAAGCTCTTGAGGATTCGTCTTTCGAACATCCTTCAAACCAAACTTCCCAAGAAGAAGCTCAATTCTTTCACGCCTTTCCTTCTTCGGCACATTCCACAAAAAGCCATACATGTCCAAATTCTCTTCTACGCCCAGAGAGTATTCATAACTCATCTCTTGCTGTACCACGCCAATTCTTGGTCTAATCTTTGCTCCTTCAGAACCAACATCAAACCCAAAAACAGACGCTTTACCATCAGTCGGCTTAAGCAACGTAGTCAACATCTTAATAGTCGTTGTTTTTCCAGCGCCGTTAGGACCCAAAAAACCAAAAACCTCTCCACGTAGTACTTTAAAAGAAACATGATCAACCGCAACCACTTTACCATAATCCTTCGTTAATTCAGTGGTTTCAACACAATACTCGGTCATTATCTCACTAAAGAAAAGAACATTTGGTCACGACTAAAGAAGCTTGTGGATAAAAGTGACCACCTAGTCGTACGTTAATAACCTCAATATTCATGAGAACTGGATTCCAAAAACCCTTTAGGTTTCTGAAAGTGCATCAATGCAATTTGCGTCATGTTAGGAATTTGCCGTTCTTGTAGAACAACTCCTCGTCAGCGTAAATCTCTCCACCCTTCTTCATGTCCTTCAGTATGTCCCAGTGTATAGCCGACTTGTTCACTCCACCTGCATCAGGATAAGCCTCTCCAACAGCAAAGTGTACAGTCCCACCCATCTTCTCGTCAAAAAGCATCTCCTTCGTAAACCTCGTAATACCATAGTTCGTTCCGATAGCCGCTTCACCAATACGATCAGCGCCCTTAATCTTTATCAACTCCTTCAGCAAGTCCTCGCCCTTGGCGGCAGAAGCCTTCACGATCTTGCCGTTCTTGAACATGAACGAAATGTCTTCAACCTCTCTTCCCATGTAGATGCCTGGAAACGTGAAACGTATCTTGCCGTTAGCCGAATTGTCAACTGGTGCAGTGAAGATTTCTCCGTCAGGCATGTTCTTCTCTCCGCTGCAGTTAACCCATTTTCTGCCCTTAACGCTGAAACTCAAATCAGTGTCTTCGCCCACCATGCGAATCTTCTTCGCTTTGTTCAGGAAACTGCAGATCTTCTCCTGTTTCGCATGGATCTTCTTTCACTCGCCAATTGGGTCTTTCTTGTCAACGAGGCAACTGCTGTAAACAAAGTCTTCATACTCAGGCAAAGCCATAGAAGCCTCTTGCGCCTGATCAGTTATCGGAAAAGGAAAACCCGTCCAGCGAAGGCTTCCATCAGACACACGCTTGAAAAAGATTTCCATTATCTCGCTTCTTGAAGCTTGGCTTGTCCTTATCACGGCAGGGTCTATGTTCGTCAGCCTCTTCGGGTTCGGCTCACAGAATATCCCTATGCTAACATCCATGTTCTCGTAGATGAATTTGATGAAAGGCGACACAAACTTCAGCTGATGATTCTTGGCAAGCTTGAAGAACAGGTAGTCAACTTCAAGGCTTGGTAATATCCACGGGTAAGCATCAGCAAGCAGACACTCCTTATAGATTTCGGTCATCAGCGGAGTTGCCGCCGCTGGGCCTCTTATGACTACTTTTTCTTTAGGTTTCACAGCCACGCTGTAACGGACGCAGAGTTGTGCAAGTTTCTCGATTCTTTTATCAACCATTCCTGCTCACTGACCAAACAATTTCGTGAACTATATAGTTAATTTAGTTCTCTGTTTGAGTTTTTATGACTTGCGGAAAACCACGCGATTGAACAGTATTATGCGGTTACCAGTTTTCTGATGAACTGTTTCATCTCAGGCCCATGTTTCATTCCATAGTAAACCTCAGCAATCTTCGCTGCCATCGGAATCGCCACTTGCTTGACAAGCTTGTAGAACGTTGGGTTCTGTATCCTTTGTTCCAGAAAAGTGTCCCGCCAGATTCTGATGTTGTACTCCCAGCAGCGGGTGATGAACTCCCACCGTGCCTTCGTAAGAGAATCAAGCTCAGCCCCGCTTTTGTTCATCAGCAAACAGTTTTCGAGCGGAACAAAAAACAAGGGCACGTAGAACGCGTTGTAATCTTTCAAATCATCCATCAACTCAAGCGTCTTGATAACGTCTTCTTCCTTCTCGTCAGGCAACCCCACGATGAGCGTGCCAAGCGGATACCAATCGTTATCATTCAATATTCCAAAAGCTTGACTGACTATTTCCGGCCACTGTTCAGGCTTGAAAGGAAGCATCTTTCCAGCCATAAACTTCCGCATAAGCCTAACGCTTCCAGTCTCAATGCCCGTCTCAGAAGTCACGATGCGCTTCTTCCCGTGACTGTACCAGTTATACTCTACTAGGATTTCTGCCATTTCCTTAATCAATTCAGGGTCATGGACGACAGGAGCCAGAGACATGTGCGCTGGCTGTATAGCTTTCACTCCAGGATGTTCTGCCACGCTCTTAACAAGATTCAACACTGCTTCTTTGTCAGGAATGAAAGTCTTGTCTTTAGAACCGTACAGGAAGATGTCCTCAGTGACGAGTGTTATGTGGTCGCTGCCTTCTCGCGTGGTCAGTTCCACTTCTTTCATGATTTTTTCCATGGGCACGTCACGTTTTTTCTGCATGGTAGGCGTGCAGAACTGACAGTTTCGACCGCAGCCTCTGGAGATTTCGACACATCCATGGATAGCCATGTGCCTGATCATCGGCACCTGCTCGTTCTCAGAATTCTTCTCAACACGAACCACACGTGGAAGAGGCTCCCCGTTGACTGCTTTGCGGAAAATCTCCTTAACTGCTTCTTCACCTTCGCCGATGACCACGCAATCCACGCCGTAGCTTTCTGCTACTTTCTTTCGTTCAAGCTGCCACGCACCAAAACCACCCACAACCACCTTCAGCTTATAGGTTCGAATACTTCGATGTTTAACAAGAGCCTTGAACTCGATAGTGTTCATAGGCTCACCTCCACCAACTATCGAAGAATAAGTCTTGCTCACGTAACCCATCCCAGTCGGATCCATGGTAGAAATTCCCACCACCTTCGTCTCTGGACCTACGAACCTGTCTAGGTCGAAGGGGTGGACCACTGCCACTTCAGATTCTGTGAAACCGCTCTCCAAAAGAACCGCTTCTACCTTTCTCAAACCATACGGCGCGTATTTTGCCCTTCCATCATTACCGCGTCCCGCGGGCGGGTACAATTTTTTCCTAACGAGCCACAGAGGCACAGGACCTTTGGCGAAACCGCCGACGAAAGCAATAAAGGGGCTGTTGTAGAAATCACTCATCTCAGTGGCTGAAGCCGTTAACACTATCTTTACGCCAGAATTCTCCGCCATTTGCTCTCTCTCTTCCTTGTACGTTCAAACAGATTCTTTCAAGACTTATTAAAATTATTGTTGACCAGCCAACAAAATGCTATTATAGCCAGCATAGCCAGCGAAAAGGATTCGTGCCGCTGGCAACAAGCAGGTATCTCCATAGAAGTTTTTATTTTCATGTATCATTAGATGCTCTGGGAGAACACGTGAATTTCAATCATCCAAAAAAAGTTCGTTTCGAATGTCTGAAATGTGCACTTTGTTGTGGTGACACAAAAACACGCGTTAGACATGTTCTTCTATTGAAGAAAGAGGCTAAGCGAATTTCCGAAACAACATCAAAAACCATTATAGAATTCGCTGAGAAAATTGAAGGGCATTCCCCATACTTTTATGAGATGCAAAAAACAGCGCAAAATGGAAAATGCGTATTTCTCAAGGATAATCGTTGCACCATTTACGAGCTTAGACCAGTAATCTGCAGGTTCTATCCTTTCGAACTGAGACTGACAAAGGATGAAGAATACAAGTTTGATTTTACTAAAGAATGCCCAGGCATAGGCAAAGGCAAAATATTGAAGAAGAAATATTTTGGCGATCTGCTTAAGCAGCTTCGTCAAAGCGTTGAATGATAATCCAAGTTCAGCATTGTTTTGTTAATGTTTTTCCAGAGCCCTTAGCATCTACGTTGGTTTTCGCGTGTTGCTTACTCCGTTAAGCAAGTAAGCGTTCGAATCAGCGTAAATTTCCGTGCTAGTTTGAAGCGTGGGAGTTTTAATCACGATCGGGCGTCTCTGTATGTGCTTGTGTCCGCATTCGCATTCGAAACCGATTATCTTGCCCCCACGCTTCACTTCGCGCCATCTCTTGCCGTTGCAGTGGACCAGCTGTTTGTGAATCTTCCACAGTATCTTGGCTTCGTCGAAAGTTATTGGAGCGTAGTGTTTTGCTGACGTTAGGTACCATGTTGCGTAGATTACGAAGATTGTCCATACTGTGATTCCGATTATTTCGAACGTGTAACCTTCGAGCATACGTTTTCACCGTGTGTTTTTGTGTTCTACGCGTGTACGACGTGTCTTTATGGGGACATATCGACAATAGAAATATTGTATCTTACGATATAAGTATTATCTCAACTTTCGGCTACTCCAACACAAACCTAAAACTGCTCAAGCACATCCTTCTTCTCAACAATATAACCACAATAATGACACTTCAACAACAAAGGCTCATCACACTCAACATAAAACCTCGCCTTCACAGGCTCATTACTATTACTAATACACGCTGGGTTCGCACACTTGATAATACTCTCGATCACCTTCGGCAACTTAACCTCCTGCTTGCGAACTACTCTGTAATCCCGAATGATGTTAATCGTTGCACGCGGAGCCAACAACGCTATCTTATGCACTTCTTGAGGGTTTAACTCCCGCCCTTCGATCTTCACGATGTCTTTCGTTCGAAAACGCTTGCTCGGTACATTAATCGCGATAGTAACCGTCCCTTTCTCACGACCCGTTATACCCAGAATCTTTACAACGTCTAAAGCATGCCCGCCTGTGATATGATCAATAACTGTGCCGTCCTTAATCTTCGCCACGTACAACTCTCTCTCACTCATACCCAACCACACCTTAAACAGAGGCTATACTCAGAACACAAATAAAAGATTTGATCCCTGCACACAAATCAAAACTTATTCGACTACTGGTAAAAGAGTTATTTAGGAGATGCATAGAGTTGTTGTTCTGGGTATAGGTTTGGAATTCAAAGACAGAGACATAATCTCGATCAAAGATTTTTCACTAGAAGAAATTAATCATGTTTTTAAGACGGCTCAAAACATGGAACCCTTAGCTGCAAAAGGCTCACAAATGCTCAGAGGAAAAATCCTCGCAACCCTGTTCTTCGAGGCAAGCACGCGCACACGCTTAAGCTTTGAAGCAGCTATGCACAAACTCGGAGGCTCCACCATAGGCTTTGCAGAAGCGGAGATGGCATCAGTAAAGAAGGGCGAAAACCTCGCTGACACCATCCGCACCGTAGAGAACTACGCCGACGTCATAGCCATGAGACATCCGCTGGAGGGCGCAGCCAGACTTGCCGCAGAATTCGCGAAAATCCCGATAATCAACGCGGGTAGCGGCGCAGAAGAACACCCAACACAAGCGCTCCTAGACCTGTATACTATGAAAAAGGAAAAAGGCAAGATCAACGGGCTCAAAATAGCCTTAGTAGGCGACCTCAGATACGGAAGAACCGTTCACAGCCTAGCCTATGCACTAAGCCTCTACAACATAGAGCTGTACTTGATCTCGCCAGAAACCCTGAAAATGCGAAGAGAAGTCCTCCAAACCATAAAAGACAAGATTCCAGTAACCGAAAAAACAAGCCTCGAGAAAATAATCCCGCTAATCGACGTTCTGTACGTCACGCGAATACAGAAGGAACGTTTTCCAGACCCTGCGGAATACGCGAAAGTCAAAGGCTCCTATAAGATAAACCTTGAAACCTTGAAGGAAGCCAAGAAAGACCTCATAATCCTGCACCCTCTTCCAAGAGTCGACGAAATCGCTCCTGAAGTTGACGGCACTCAGTACGCGCGGTACTTCCAACAGGTCTGGAACGGCATAGTCGTCAGGATGGCACTTCTAGCCTTAATACTCGGCGCGGCAAAATAGCCGAGAGGCTCACACGGAAGCGAACCTGTCAAACGTAGTCAACGTGCCAACTGTCCCGCATGAAGGACACTTCGGCAACATACTAAACCAACTTCGCTTGCAGTTCGTACAATAAGTCATTCTACGGTCGTACGTGAAAAACTCGATGTTGCCGCCTTCAACGATCTGTTCGGTAATGAACATAAGCTCCTCTGGTCTGTACTCAGCCTCTCCAAGCTCAATCACGGATAAGCCTCCTCCCGCGTTGAGTCCGCGTAGCTTATCAATTATCACCGTGTTTAGAGAAACCTTGCCGCCTTGGATAAAGAGCCTGTTGACTGTGGAATAGAACGGTTTTTCTCTTGTTCCTGAAAATCGAACCTTTGCAACGCCATACCTTTCAACGTCTAATTGTGCCAATCTTTCGGCAGCCTCAAAATCTGGCAAAACAGCTGAAAACAGGCGTTCTCTGCGTCTTTTGCCGATTTTCTCCGTAAAACTAGTAGCAGTCTGAACGGTTTCCCCAACAAACTCTAGGCTCTTCTCATCCGCGCCCATGTCTTTTTCGCAGAATGCCTCCACAGCCTCCTTGAACCCCACAAGGTTCACGATTCCAGAACAGCCTTCAAGCCTGAAATACTGGTCACCGTCTGTCTTCTGCATCAAGAATGGAAGCAACCCTCGACAATGCTGCTTAAGTGCCCTGTGTTTAATCTCCAAAGCACGCGTTGTCATCTCTAGTCTTTCCCGCAGAATCTCGAAGAACTTTGCCTTATCCCTCCCAGACTCGTACACTACACGAGGAAGGTTGACCGTAACGTACCCCAAGCAGCCTGTACGCAAGGTATCTATTTCCCAGTCTCCGCTCAAATCAGCCGTAAGCTTGACCCCAGAAGCAGAGAAAACAGAGTGCCGTTGGTCTTTCGCTGAAAGGTTTGCGAAGTAGAGTAAGCCTTTCTCCGAAGCAAGAGCGTGGGCTTTAAGAAGAATTGCCTTGGCTCGTGCATCTGCAAGCGTGGTTGAACGAGTTTTAACGATTATTTTTGGGTTGAGAAGCGGTTTGGACGCACTTTCCTCACTCATGATTTCTATCATGAGAGACGCTAATAGTTGGCTTTCTTCAACGAAGTCGCCGTATTTGCCTACTTGTTTTCCAGAAGCCCAAAGCGCAGGTTTTTCAGCCACAAAATCTGGGACTGTTAGCTCCAACCCTAAAGAAGCGTTTGCGAACATGCTAACGTTTAAGAAAAACAGCCGTAGACAATCCTTGATTCTTGATGGCTCCAATCCTTTCGCGAAGGGAGCTAGAAAAACGTTGAAGTAGTCGAGCGTTTGAGTTCCACTTGTTTCTTTTGCACTGTAAAGAAGGGCATCAAACACGGTGGCTAGTGCAGATTCCAAGTTTTGAGGTGCAGAGTATGAAAGTTTAGAAGTGTCTATCTTCTCAAAGTCTAAGCCGTTCTGGAAGAAGAACCTCAGGTCGTGCATTGCCTCTGTTGGTTTCAGAACCCAAGAGCTTAAGCCGTTAACGTGTAATGCACCAGAAAGGTGAGCGTCTGCGATGTCCCTTGGAAAGACGTTCAAGAGCATGTATTCCTTGAAGACTGCGTCTCCTGCTGCTTCCAGAACGGAAGCTGATCCTTGAGCAGTCTTGCTTCTTGTCTCCACGAGCGCGGTAACCTCGTGAACGGGAAGCCCCAAACGAGTAAGTTTATGTCGCTGCTCTTCTAAACCCTTCTCTATAAGAATCGCGTTCACGACCTCTCTCACGAGCGGCGCGGTCAAGTACTTCGTTCTCGATTTAAGCAACTGCTTCTCTGCTTCCTTAGCCACTCTCTGTGCTAATTCTGCGGGCATTCTTGCCTCTTTTATGAGGGAGTTTGTGATCTTGTTAGCGTCAAACTCCTCCAGCGCAAACCGTGAAGTGCGAACCAACATCCCCTTGGGTTTGGATGCTTTCTTTTCCACACGGTCTGCAACGTCAATAACCATCTTGCCCAAATCAGTTAAGCAGTACTTTCTTGTTTCCACGTCCGCCTCAACCAAATCCGCCTTCAGCAAGAACTTCAGGTGATAAGCGAACCTCCCCGCATCCCTGCTCGGGTTCATCTTCAAAGAACTCATCAACTCGCTGTACGAGAGGGGTCCCTTGTCAAAGAACAGGTTCAGAATCTGCAGCCTGATAGGTGATGAAACAGCCTTGAGGATTTTGACTCCACGCACTCGCTGCGGGACGGACAAGCCTATCAGCAGCCTCCTTCCAAAGGATAAAATATTATCTGCGGGTAAGAGTTTAAAGCTTGAGGGAACACTTTATTTTTATGCCCTGCGTTCTATGGGCATCAGCAACAGCGGGGCTGTCGGCTAGCTTGGTCTAGGCTATGAGCCTCGGGCGTTCGTGACCCCGGTTCAAATCCGGGCAGCCCCATTAAAGGCCCCAAACCTGCTCGGGTTCAGAGCCGGTAGAAGCATGAACCATCCACGGTACAGGTTCAGAATAGCCTGCAAGCATGCTTGTTCCGAAATTGGTTTTAAATGGTTTTTGTTCCCCTTCTGGTCTTCGTGCTTGTTCCTGATTTCCATTTGGAATCCAAGCTTCTACAAGTGACCGAGGGCTGGAAACAGAGTTAAAACCATTTTTGACCAATTTAGAAACACGCATGCGCACTGACTGGCTCTCAAAGCGACCCTGACAACACTCCATATAGAAGCCCGAATACTACGCTGCCTGCCCAAGCTATGATCATGTACGTCAAGACAACTTTCCATTTCGCTATCCTCGAGACGGCCAGCGCATTGGCAACATCATAAGGTTGTCCCATAAGCCAAGAAAGCAGTGCGCCTTTTGACATGCCTAACTCATACATTCCTTTGCCCAAGACTATTTCGACCAACGTAGGTGTGTACAAAGGTCCCCCAATAACTGACGCAAGCAAGACACCTGTGACTCCTGTCAGATAGGTTCCAACAATGTCTTCTGGCAGGTATGCTTGTACATAGCTGACTGCAATCAGGCCCAGCAGGAAGAATGGCAGGATCTGCTTAGCCAAATATGCTGCGAATTTCAGGGATGCCCAGAGTCTCTCGTCCAAAGGCGGTTTAACTAACTCGATGGTTTTTTGACCAGTAGGCACTGTTTGCTGATGCTCCTTTTCTATGGCTTTTCCCCAAGGAGTCTTAGAAATCACTAAGCCAGCAGACAAAGCAACAACCACCGACACTGCAATGCGCACTCCAGCCAGTTCCCATGAAATCATTTCTCCAGTCAAAAGGATACTCAATATGTTAGCTGAAGGAGCCATAAGCAAAAACGTTATTGCTGGACCAATCCCCGCGCCTGCAAAGAGCACACCTCCAAACAGTGGAACCATAGTACAAGAGCAAACAGTCAAGAAAGGAGCCATTCCGAGAGCAAGCCCATATCCTGCAACTTTCCCGCTGCCCATGTACTTAGTGATTGCTTCTTTCGGTACGAACTCGTAGACCAAACCCGCAGCGACAAAAGCGAAAAGCAGACATATCCAACCATGGCTGAAGTAATCGATGAGGTACGCGATTGGAATCTCCCACAAAGCAAGTCCATGAAAGTCTGCAGGCTTCATTGTAGGAGCCAATGAGTATGCCATTATTCTGCTGTAAATGAGCAAGCCTATAACGGTGAACACAAAGAGCAGCAGCACTGCCGTTCTGACTTTTCTTAGGAGTTCAGCATTCAATTGCTATGCTTCCTTCTAAACAGCCTCTTTGACGCTTTTTTCAACCTCAGCCTCGCTGGGAACTCTGCCCATGAACTTCACCACGCCGTTTATGGCTATGGCTGGAGACACCAGAACGCCATACTTGTTTACAGTGTCTTTTGACATTACGTTGGTTTTCTCTACCTTAACGCTTATTTCCGTATGTTTGAGCTTTTCCGCCACCTTTTCTGCAACTTTTCTGGTTGCTTGACATCGCATGCAAGGCGGTTCTGGTCCTAGCACTTCGATTTTCACTTCTTTCATTCTGATCGCCAGTTGTTTCAATTTCATAGCTAATAGCAATATTTAAATATTGTTATAGGCTATTTCTAAAAATATCGTGAAATCGTCATAAAATATGGGAAGTTGTGGAATATGGAAAGTCCTGATTTTCATGCAGCCCTGAAATTGTGTGGAGATTGACTATGAGAATCTCGTTTATCGGAGCTGGAAGTATGGGTGGTGCATTGCTGGAACGTTGTCTCGAAGCGGGGGTAGTCTTGAAGGATGACACGTTTGCTTGTGATGTCGATGAAAGTAGGCTTGGTGACCTCAAAGAACGGCTGAAAATAAACGTGGCCAAAGACAACAAGAAAGGTGCAGAGTTCGGCGATGTGGTAGTAATAGCAGTTATGCCCAAACAGGTAAGAGAAGTGATCGAAGAAATAAGCACAGAGATTTCAGAATCCAAAACAGTTATTTCAGTGGCGGCTTTGGTCAGCACGCGATCGATTGAAAGCATATTAGTAAAAAATGCCGGCGTTGTCAGAGTCATGCCTAACATTCCAAGTCTTGTTGGTTCTGGATTCAATTTGGTCACTTTTGGCAAGTTCGTTCAGGAAGAGAAGAAAGTCCGAATCAAAGAGCTTTTGTCTGCTTGGGGTGAATACCGAGAAATAGAAGAACAAAAAATGGAACTCTACACAGTGATATCTGCAATGGGACCGACATACTTCTTTCCCTTTCTTAACACGTTGATCAGTTTCGGAGCGGAGAATGGACTGAAGGAAAGAGAGGTCAAAGAGGCTGTGTGCTTAACTCTCAAAGGAACAGCTGATCTGACAATGAAAACGTCAAGACCAGTCAACGAATTGAAAGACATGATTGCATCACAACCTTTGCATGAGAAAGAGCAAGAACTAAAGTCAATTCTCAGAGAAGCACTCAATAAGACATTGAATGAACTGAGAACAATGAGCAATAAAATGACACAGTAGATGCTTTTTGGAAACGAGCCAAAAACAGTACTTCTTGTCTTTGATGCTGAGAGTATATAACAAGATTTGAATTAGCAACATTTAAATTCTGCTATTTTCTAGCTGTTAAACATGCAGCGGAAGAACGAGACGCTAAAGTTCAAGACCAAGATCTTTAGAGCGCTGGCTGACCCCTTTCGACTTCAGATAATCGAGTTTCTACGTGACGGAGAAAAATGCGTTTGTGAGATCACACCACACATAAAAGCTTTGCAGCCAGTAGCTTCCCGACATTTGAAGATTCTCAGAGAAGTCGGATTGGTGAAAGATAGGAAAGATGGAAACAGGAGATTGTACTCGCTGACGGACGCAAGAATATTGGAAGCGATCGATATTCTTACTCCAGAGATCGTAGTGTCCATTTCGAAACAAGCAATAGAACAAATAGTCTAAACGGGAGCAAAAGTTGTGTCTCATGAGCAAACACCTATCGAGAAGGAAGCATCTCTTGGAATCTTTGAGAAGTATCTAACGCTTTGGATAGCCATATGCATTGTTGTGGGGTTGCTAGTTGGGAGGTTTCTGCCAGAGTTCGGGCAGTTGGTTGATTCGCTGAAGTTTAGACAACTATCAGTTCCCATAGGTATTCTGCTCTTTTTCATGATGTATCCCACTGTCCTGGGAATACGTTTTAGCGACATCAAGAAGGCAGCCAACAAACCAAAGCCACTGCTTGTCACGATCGTCGCCAACTGGGTGATAGCCCCACCATTAATGACAGTCCTGGCAAACACGGTTCTAGCTGGGAACCCTCAATACATAGCAGGAGTGATATTGCTCGGGTTGTCACCATGCACGGCTATGGTAATGTGGTGGATGTTCCTCGCGAAAGGCGACATGGCTCAAGGACTGATTAACACTTCGATCAATGCTCTGCTGATGCTGTTGCTTTACGCTCCACTAGCAGCCCTATATCTTGGGATAAGTGCTATTCCTGTTCCATGGGACCTCATTGCCATAAGTGTCCTGTTTTTTATTGCCATACCTGTAGCAGCAGGCGCCATCTCTAGGAAGTATATGATGGAACGCAAAGGAGAAGAGTGGTTTGAAAACAAGTACAGACCAGCAATCGGAAAAGTATCCATCATTGCCTTGCTGACGACGTTGATAGTTATGTTCTCGTTCGAAGGACAGACAATTCTCAATAACCCCCTTTTAGTTGCTTACCTTGCAGCTCCCAATCTGATGCACTATGCCATCATGATAACGTGGACCTATCTGCTCGGGTATTTTGCCGGTTGGGCATACGAAACAGCAATTGACACCACATTAATAGGAAGTAGCAGCCATTTTGAAGTCGCCATCGCCGTCGCCACAACTCTTTATGGTATCGGATCAGGCGCGGCTCTAGCCACGGTAATAGGGCCCTTGATGGAAGTTCCTCTAATGCTTTCTGTGGTTAAGCTTGGGTTGCGCACTCGAAAGTACTTCCCAAGAAAGAAGTAGTGCACACGCTAGATCGTCCAGTACGAACAGATGGTTAGGTCTTTTCTTTCAAGTTGTGTTTTTAGGAAGCTTGTTACATCATTGTCTGTTAGGTATCTGTTCCCGTTCTTGTCTCTTCGTATTGGGATGCATGTTTCCCTCAAGGCTTCTCCCTTTGGAAAGTCAAGAAAAATGTAGTATGCATCTTGAGCTGGCATGATCAGCCTTAAGCATGTCAGGTCTCTTTGAGGAGAGAGACCGTTCTGCTCTATGTTATAAACCACGGATTCAGGCTTGAGACGGATGGCTAAGCGTTTGAATTCTTGCCAACTTCCGACTCTAATAACTCTATCCATCGAGCCTTGCCTATTGGTCTTGTTTCTGCTCATCTCTCAGATGTGCTTTCAGTAGCGTTGTGAATTCCTCGTAGGATGGAAATTTGCCGACTACGATGGGCTCTCCGTCGATGAATATGTAAGGTGTCGGTTTGCTGTCCGATATCAACTTCACTACATACTCTGGGTAATCCCATCGTTTCTGGTTGATGGTATCTCTTTTTACAGTGACGCTATCCTTGTATTCTTCTGAAAGCTTCTTCGCTGTTTCGCTCCGTTCTTCCAACATCCTCCGTAGCCTTTCCACTGCTGCAAAAGAAGTAACTCGGGGACCAGGGCCGCAACAAGTGCTCCCAAACGGGTCGTCCTCATAGATTTCCAGTTTTACCTTGACTTTTTCCATACTCGAACCTCTTCTATGGATAGATTGCGTCTATTGAGCCTTGGCGAACTGGTTGTAGACTCCTTTGTTTCGGGCTTCGGGCATGGCTTTCTGGGCTAGGGCTTTAAGCGATGTAGTTATTTTGTCCATTTTTTCTATTGGTATTCCAACAAGACATTCATCGTCTTCTATGTCAGTGGCATCTCTGCAACCATAGCAGCCTAGGCTAACGTTGACATTCTTGGTCTGATAGGGGATGACTGTCACATCTACGCAGCAAGCTTGAAAAACGGCAGAGCTGAAAGAAAGGCGTCCTCCGGTTTCATGAATTGCGGCTAGATTTATCCACATTATCTTTTCAGGTTTATCCTCTATTATGACAACGTCTGGTCTGAATGTCGCATTTTCGAGTGGAGCAGTAGCGATTGCTTTGACTTCTCCCAGTTTCATTCTTGACATTTGCGCCATCGTCTTTGCTGCAGCTATTTCGGACTCAAACAAGCCGAGTGTTTTAAGCATCTTCCCACTGCTGATCTTCTCAGGAAGAGGCATAAGCCCCAAAGCTGCTGCAGCAGCAGGACAAGCAATGTTATCGCTTGTTAGAGTCGCACTTTTTCCCCTTTTCGCTTCCATCAGAAGTTGACAGTACCGCAGCCTCTTAGGAGACTTCGGAGGGATGTCATTAGTGGATTCATCAGGTTTGACCAGTTTGACCGCAACTGGAGACCACTTAAGGCCAAGTATCTCCTTGAGCGAAACAGAAAACTGCAAATTTGTGCTTGGTGTCATGAGATAAACTCACTTCCTGTACCTCACTCGGTCGGCGTTGTCTTCAAGCTCTTTCTTACTTGTGGTTAGAACGTTCTTCTTTTTGATGATCTTGTGGATGCGTGAGAGTGGTGGGAAACTTATCGCGTGCACAGGGCAAGTGTTTGCACAAGTTACGCACCCTACCTTGCAGTTTAAAGGTGCAATCACTACTGGTCTCCTCTTATCGAAGTCAAATGCATAAACGCCGGCGGCGCAACCCAAAACGCACAGTCCGCAGCCTATGCACAATTCATGTTCAACCGTGGGATGCCATTCAATCTCCTCTTTTGGAACCCCGTGCCAAACGGCCTTTGAATCTTTGGGGTCAGGCATTTCCAGTTCATCCCGTATGTTGAGACTAGAGATTGATAGCAATATTTAAATATTGTTATTAGATGTTTTAATCACAGCATCCAACGTAGAGAAAGCGTGTGAGACCATTGCCAAAAAAAGAGAAGCCGAAGAAAAAGAGCTGGAAGGAAAGACAACGCCAGAGACAAATTAAACAGCAGCGTTCGCAGGAAGCTTACGAAATACAAAGAGAAAGAGCGGCTGAAAGAAAACCTCGGAAATGGCCAAAAGGCAAGGTACTTGGCGCATTCTGTCTTGTTCTCCTAGTTTTCGGGGCATACGGTGCGTGGCAGTACACTCAACCCTCAACAGCGCCCCCAACAATCAATCCCACAAACACTTTACAGACACCTTACGAATTCACCATGAACAACATCGATGGAACCACGTTTTCGCTGGCAAGCCACAAAGGAAGAATCGTCGTCATCCATGTTATGGCAGTCGGATGCCACGGACAAATCAACACGATCAATGACAACCAGCTCACACAACTGAAGACCGTTTGCAGCAGTTTTTGTGGGAGTGAGCCTGTGACTTTTGTCACGGTTGCGGTTGCGACTTGTGCCAGCAGTGACCTTGCCCAGATCCGTACCACCTATGGAATCACGTGGCCGCTTGGAAACGACTATGACGATGGAACAATGGACATAGCGCAGAAATATGCATCACAAGGCGATGGAACAATAGTGCTCATAGACAAGACATATCATATCTCAGATTCGTACGCCACGATAACGGCTTCGACACTGTCATCAAAGATTAATCAACTACTCGGAGCATGATTGCAATGTTCGAGGAACCCCTGAGCCTGTTCTTTCTTGGGATCGTAACCTTTCTTTCGCCCTGCTCAATCTCCCTAATAACGGTCTACCTAGCATATTCTGTAGGCGTCAGCAAAAGCGTGCGCAAGGGACTTGCTGTTGGCTGCAGCTTTGCCGCAGCCATGTGTCTAGTCTTTTTCATCCTAGGGTACGCTATATCTTCTCTTGTTCCCACAAGCATAATCAACTCGAGAATCTTCTTTGGCATCTCGGGTATTCTTCTCATTCTCTTTGGAATCAGTAACATAGGTTTGCTTGGAAAACTGGGACTGACCACTCGTGGTCTCTTCACCGAGCGACTAAATGCTGCAAAACTGACAGCATTGACACGGTTTTCTGCATGCAACTATGTAATGGGTTCATTCTTATTTGGCCTGATTATTTCGATCGCTCTAGGTCCATGCACGCTATCCCTGGTCTTACCAGCTATACTGCTAACATTATTCACTGCCCCCTCACCTTTTCACGGAGGCTTCTTGCTTTTCATGTTCGGTCTAGGTCACGCCTTGCCAGTCATTTTCTTAAGCACATTGCTGGCAACTGCGCGCAAAGTGGCAAGCGATAAGATCACCAGCGCAGGCGAATGGCTGACAAAGATCTTCGGATTGGCCTTTCTTATCATAGGCATAATAGTCATTATATATGCCTTTGGAGGTTGGTGAAAACGACGAAAACTAGAGTGAAAATCGAGGTTTTTGTCCCTTTGGGTTCATGTGTATGTAACTTTGCTCCCTTCATGGAAAAAATTGGGCGCGTAACATCGAGGTTCAAAGACGTGACAGAAGTCCAAATGAAGTCTAACAAATCACCAGAAGCTTCCAAGTACGGAGTTCAAGATATTGGAATAGTCATCAACGGAAAGATCAGGCTTTCAGCAAGCTTTGAAGAGAAAGAGCTTCAAGACGCAATATCTCAAGAAGAACAGAGTCAACAGTAGAGCGCGCGCAGGCAGGTCTATCATAATGGAAACAAGCTTCGAAGAAATAACGAGAAAATATCGTTTAGCGAAAGCTGGAAAGACCAAGATTGACCTTCTCTGTCTGAAATCGGAAATTGAGTCATACATAAAGAATCAACAGAGTACAAAACGAAAAGATGATGACTTAGTGGCGGAAGCGCAAGACATGTTGATGGATGTTACGCAGATGATCGAAGAGGACCACTGCAACCCTTTTAGACCTAAGAAACTATAGTCATACTTCTGTCTGAGGTTGCAATTATGAAAAAATTCTGCTGGCATGCGCTGAGAAAGCTGGTAAAGACGGGGAGCTGAAGTTGTCGTCTGATGCTGGGGAAAGTGAAAAGGTGTTTGTAAATGAATAGGATGAAAGTCCTTTTCTTATGTGAACACAATTCAGCTAGATCGCAGATGGCTGAAGGATTGCTCAGGAATTTGTATGGTGACAAGTACGAAGTCTTCAGTGCAGGCTCAAACCCTACAAAAGTTCATCCCTTGGCCATTGAAGTTATGGCCGAGATTGGGATAGATATTTCCAAGCAAGTTTCCAAGAGCATTGAAGAGTTTCGAAACAAGGAAATTGACCTAGTTGTATCCGTGTGCCGGAGCAGCACTAAGTTAACGTGTTCATTGTGTTCTTCACCGATAGTCATGGGCAGACCAGAGATAATCACCACGTCAATACCTGGAGCAAAACACTATCTCCACCATGGATTCGATGAACCTGCTGAAATCGAGGGAAGCAATGACGAAAAGATTGCAGCCTTTCGACGCACGAGAGATGAAATCAAACAGTGGATATTCGGTAAATTCGCCGACCTAAAGGGAGCATACTCGGACAAGGATTCGACGAACCACGATCTTCCACGTCCGTCTGTTCACAAGAAAAGTTAAATACTCTATAATATTACAGTCTTCATTATAATATTATAACAAGTAACGTTGGTGATATGGATGTGTAAGGAAGAGGCCAAGTGTGATCTTAGAAATGATCTGAAAGGATGTGCCTTGAAGCACATAAGCGAGGCGCGAAAACTGATATCAGAAGGCAGATCCGAGGAAGCTGACGTCGAGCTGAGTCACGCTGAGAGACATCTGAGCGATACATAGGTATTTCCAATAGGCGCGGGAAAGTGACTCAGAATGTGTGTTGACGGATGCCCTAGTTGTAGTACGAAGGAATTCAGCAAATTCCAGAAGTATTTCAGGGCTCTACATTGCCCAACCAGATGGGTGATTATTCGTCTCATCGGGGAAGGAACAAGAAGCACCAATGAGATTTTCGATGGACTTGAGAAAGCCAGAGAAGGTCTCTCAAGATCCGGCCTCTACTATCATCTCTCCGAACTTGAAGAAGCAGGCATTGTTGAATTGGCTGAATATCGCGAAGTCGGTGGTGGTGCACCCGAAAAGGTATGGAGACTGAAAACAAAAGAAATCCGACTCAACCTTTTGACAGACTTGCCAGAGGGAACAGGTTACGAACACTGAAAATGCCATAGAAGTCTCAAGCTTGACAAAACGTTATGGCCGCATTCTCGCAGTGGACCACATAGACTTCAAGGTGAGGAAGGGAGAAGTCTTCGGTTTCCTAGGCCCCAATGGTGCTGGCAAGACAACCACTACACGCATGCTAACTGGAATCTCGATTCCTACTGAGGGAACAGCCACTATCATGGGTTACGACATTCAAAGTCAATCCGTTAAAGCAAAGGAGCAGATGGGGATTGTTCCAGACGTAAGCAACGTCTATAACGAGCTTTCAGCTTGGGACAACCTCATCTTCACAGGGAAACTCTATGACATGCCCAAGGCGTATCGTGAGAAACGCGCAGAGGAACTGCTTGGGATGTTTGGTCTGCTAGACCGATGCAAGGAGAAAGTGCAGGGATTTTCCAGAGGCATGAAAAGAAGAATCTGCATTGCTATGGCACTCATGAATCGATCGCACATTCTCTTCCTCGATGAGCCTACCTCGGGACTAGACGTTCAAAGTGTCCTAGTGATCCGCGATCTGATCACCAAGCTCAACCAGCAAGGTCTAACGGTTTTCCTGACAACGCATAATATCGAAGAAGCAAGCCAGATGTGCGACCACGTGGCGATCATCAACCACGGCAGAATAGCAGCCATCGATACTCCTGAAAAACTCAAGAGAACTGTAGAGAACCTACAGTCCGTAGAAGTTGCTTTTGAAAAAGCGCCTCCCAACGTGCTGAATGAACTGAAGGAATTCCCAAACGTCAGCAATGTGGTGAAGGAAGGGGACAAGTTCAGACTAATCACAAACGCCCCGTCAAGCGTTCTCACGTCAACGTGGAACTACACCCAGGAAAACAACCTCAGACTCATAACAGTCAATACCCTAGGCCCGAGCCTTGAGGATGTATTCGTGAAACTGACCGGTATCAGGCCTGCAACAGAGGAAGAAAGAAACGATCGAATCAAAGCACAAGAAATGCCTCGGAGGATAGCGAAGCAATGAGCAACGTCCATTCAAGCCATTACGGTAGAGAGATACGAGTAGCCTGGGCAATCGCCGTCAAGGACATGCGTACATACTACACAAAACCACCATCTCTAATGTTCGGCATACTGTTCCCATTCAGTCTTTTTCTCTCGTTCAGCATCGGAAGAAACATGCCATTAGCAACACAGATTCCAATTCTCATCTCGCAGACACTCTTCTTCGCTTCCTCATCCATCGGACCTGTAGTAATACCCATGGAACGCGCCAACCAAACCTTCGACAGATTTCTAACCTCACCAGTCTCACTCTTCTCCATCCTCCTTGGCAAAACTCTCGCTGGAATCATCTACGGTGCCGGGATCTCGGTCATACCCGTACTAGTTGAGATAGCTTTCTTCGGCTCTCAGATAGTCAACATCGGAGCCATGATTGCATGCTTTGCGTTGTCATCTCTCGCCTTCTCGGCCTTAGGAATAATGTTTGCCTCGATTCCAGGCCAGACGCCAGGGCAGGTTATGATGCCTCTTAACTTCGTTCGCATACCCTTGCTTTTCATCAGCGGAGTCTTTACACCGATCGGAGAGCTGCCGACTTGGATGCAGGTAGTGTCGATGCTTTCACCATTAACTCACACCGTTGAACTTGCCAGGTTCGCCTCAGGCGGGGAGGCTTTTTTCGGCCCAATCCTCAACACAGCGATTCTGAGTGTTTATGCGGCAGTTTTTCTTTTTATGGGCATCCGTTTCCATATCATGAACCAGCGTAAGGAGTAGTATGCAGGAGGTGGTTTGCAGTTGGATACATGGAACTTAACTAAACTGGCAGAATTTTCGAGTGCTCAGAAAGTCAAGAAAGATCTCTGCAAAGCAAGGTGGTTCAACACCGTCCTTGTTTGTCTTGAAACCGGTCAGGAAATTCCTTCTCGTCCTGAGCCTTATGATGTGTGCTTCTATGTTATTGATGGTCGCGGAACAATCACTGTAGGCTCTGAAGAAGTCAAGGTGACTCGGGGTAGGATGGTCTTCGCTCCGGCGAATATGGCGAGAGGCATAAGAAGTGAGAATCGACTGACTATTCTGGGTATACAACAACCACATTAGGCTGTCTAGGTGAAAAAACCTCACGTTTCCCAAAACAACAGCGCTCAGGTTCAAGCTCGATCGATTCGGACTCTTGCCGCGCGCACGTTATGCCTTGAAGAGAAGTGGCCCCGGACCCTTTGGGTATGGGGACGGGCAGCCCCATCAAAAGATCCGAACTCATTTTGGATATGAGAACGACAGCAACTTAGGAGTAGGCTTCCTCTCCATGTTGACTTAAATCAAGACCAACCTCTTCTTCTTCTGGGTTCACACGTAAAGGCGAGAAGATTTTGATTAGCCTAAGCAATGCGTATGAGCCGAAGAACGCGAAAGCACCGACAGCGGCAACAGCTATCAACTGCGAAACTAACAGGTTGGGGTTGCCATAGAACAGACCGTCATTTCCAGTTGAGTTAATTTGCTTCGATGCGAACAAGCCTGTCGCTATTGATCCCCAGATGCCGCCAACGCCATGGCACGCGAAAACATCTAATGCGTCGTCAACCTTTGTTCTAGCTATGCGCCAGTTCGAAACCAAGTTGGAAACAACACCCGCAACGAGGCCGATGATTATTGCTGCAGGCACAGCAACGTAGCCTGAAGCGGGCGTAATCGCAACCAGTCCGCAAACACTGCCAACAGCGATACCGACTGCTGAAGGCTTTCCTTTCATTACCCAATCGACTATCATCCAGCTTACCATAGCTGCGGCAGCCGACAGAGTGGTGGCAACAATGGCTGAAACTGCCCATTCGTTAGCTGCTAAAGCACTGCCTCCGTTGAAGCCGAACCATCCAAACCACAACAATGCGGTGCCCAGAAGGACATAAGGTACGTTTGAAGGCTTGAATTCGCGTCTTTTCTCGAAGTCTTTTCTTCTTCCAACAACCAAAGCAGCAGCCAAGGCAGAAAGCCCAGCGGCAACATGGACAACCACACCTCCAGCAAAGTCAATAGCGCCCAGAGAATGCAGCCAGCCACCAGTGTTCCAAACCCAATGCGCAATTGGCGAATAGATAAAAGTTGACCACAAAACAGTGAAAACAAGTAACGAACTAAACTTGATTCTCTCAGCAAATGCTCCAATTATCAAGGCTGGCGTTATGGCTGCAAACATCAACTCAAAGGCAAAATACAACAGTTCAGGAATGTAAGGAGCGTATCTGCCAACCGTGGTGGGTTCAATGCTGTTCAAATCAAAAAGAGACAAATCTCCGATAACGCCGTTCACGCTTGTGCCAAATGAAAGGCTGTAACCCCAAAGCGTCCATATCAAACTTACAACCGCAAAAATGGCCATACATTGAGCTAGAGTTGAAACCAAGTTCTTCTTCCTGACGAGACCTGCATAAAAGAAACCTAGAGCAGGAGTCATCAACATAACTAACCCTGTAGCGATAGAAACCCAAGCAATATCGCCTGCAGCCATCCTTTTTCGCCTCCATTCGCGTTAGACTACAATTCTATAAAAGGCTTTCTTCCCAGAAACTAGATTGTCAAACACTTGAACTTGTTTAGGCTGGTGGCTTCAGTAGATACAGAAAAAGAGTGTTAGGGTCTCACGCACTCCGCTTTTGGTCGGTATGGCCTTTTTCTAGTTCTTTTTTGCTTATGATACGGGCATTCGCAAACTCGTACTACCATGTAACCGTTATCCTGATATTTGCATCCGCATGGCAGAGTAGTTGTTTTCGACATCCTCTATTCCTTCCCGAGTGAAATCATTCTTTTCGATAAGTAGCGACATTTTTTATGGCAGAAACCTTTTGTAGACCGGATGCCCCTTAAACTGCAAAGTTGTTTCAGATTTTTCCACGGTTCCGCTTGGCAGTCTCATGCAGATAGAATTCACGATTGCACCGTTCGGAATGAAGCGAACACCGTCGAGTAATTCACCTTTGGTCACGCCTGAAGCCGCAAAAACCAACTCATTTCCCTTAGCCAACTCATCCTCAGTATAAGTCTTAGCAATATCAACGCCTTCCTTTTCTAGCCTATGCAATCTCTTAGGGTCATCCTTCTTGTCTTTCCACACTCTAACGAGCATGGTGCCGCCCAAACATTTCACCGCGGTCGCGGCTATGGTTGCCTCAGGTCCAGCACCAGCACCCACAAGAAGGTCAATGCCAGAACCTCGAATGCACGTGACAACTGCCGCCGCAATGTCGCCGTCAGGAATCAGAATGATTCTGACGCCCAGTCCTCTAAGCGTTTTCAGAATCTCCGCATGCCTATCTCGTTCAAGCATTATGACCGTAAAATTCTCAAGAGGCAAACCCTTTTCCCGAGCCACAGTGCGCACGATTTCTTCAATAGACATGTCTAAGGAAATCTTGCCCATCGAATGATGATTCGTGGCAACCTTGAAATAGTACCCGTCATCGGGCAAAACCTGAAAACAGCCCGCGGGCGCACAAGCAAGCGCAGAAATAGCGTCTTTTCTGCCTTTGGAAGTCGCCGTAGTTCCGTCAACGGGGTCTACGACGAACTCAACCTTCGGACCTCTGGTTGTTCCCACTTTTTCTCGGCGCATAAACGCAGGCGCATTGTCTTTGGGTCCTTCACACGCTATGACTTCTCCGTCAATTTCTGTCTGAGCCAAAACCGCACGTGAAAACTCCACAGCCTTCTCATCCACCAAATCAGGGTCACCTTGACCAATATGTAGTGCCGCCCCGACGGCAGCAGCAACCGTGATTCTGGTTAACGATGGTGCCAATGATCTAAGAGAAACCATTTCTGGTCATCCTGTCTGAGGCGTAGTTATCCTTTCTTTCGTCCTAAAGACTTTTCTCTCCGCACTGTATGCCACTATTGACTTATTCTCACATTTGGCAGTTCCAATTCCAAATTATTTGTAAATCCTTTTAGGTTCTCCCAAAAGCTCCAAGTCCAACTCTTCGACGCCAAGCCCATGTTGGCTTGGAAAAATCCTCATCGAGCCTTCGACTTTTGTTCCGCCTTTACTAACAAGCTTGTCCCTTAGCAGAATGTCAGAGTCCAAGTCTGCGTATTGTATGTTTTTAACGGCTGCAGCTAAGTGGGCTCCTGCGGCTATGCCTATTCCTGATTCTCCCATGCAACCGATCATGCAGGGCACGCCTGCAGCCTCGGCAACGGTAGCGATTTTTCTAGCCTTCAGTATTCCTCCACTTTTCATCAGCTTGATGTTTATGAGGTCTACGGCTTCTGCTTTGACTAAGCGTAGAGCATCCTCAGGGGAATGCACGCTTTCGTCAGCCATTATCGGTACAGGCGACTTCTTTCTAACGTTTATCAAGCCTTGCAAGTCTTCTGCTGGGACAGGCTGCTCAGCAAACTGAATATTGTATTTCGCAATTTTGTTCAGAGTTTCTATCGCTTGCCGGGGTGTCCAACCTTGATTTGCGTCAATCCTCAGTTGTATGTCTTCGCCGACTGCTTGGCGGATGAGCTTGATGCGTTCAACGTCTTCGGTTGGGTTGATTCCAACTTTGATTTTTAGGGCTTTAAACCCTTTTTTGACAGCTTTAGCGGCGTCTTTTGCCATTTCCGCTGAGGATTTAATGCTTAAAGTTATGTCTGTTAAGACCGTCGTGCGGTAGCCGCCGATGATTCTGAAGAGTGGTTTCTTCGCGGTCTTTCCTAGAATGTCGTGTAATGCTATGTCGATGGCTGCTTTTGCCGCGGGGTTTCCTTCAACGACCGAATCCATAAGCTCGATGTCATGTTCGATTCTTAGAGGGCACATGCCGATAAGCTTAGGCGCAATTCTGTCGAGAGTTTTGATAACGGTTTGTGGAGTTTCGCTCGTCACTCTTTTTGATGGCGAAGACTCGCCCCAGCCGATCACGTCGTAATCTGTGAGTATTTTTACGATGATGTTATGGCTTTCACTGCTTGTTCCAGTGGCGATTTTGAAAGGTTCACTGTATCTTAAGGAAACGGTGTAGACTTCGATCTGCTTTATTCCCATGTTAAAGCCCCGAAGATAAATCGTTTTTTCAGTGGAAAAACTTTGCTAAGACTCCTCTGGAGACGTTTTTCCGCGTTTTCTTAACCCTTTGAACTTCAGCTTCATTGTCAGAATCTTTTCGGTTGCAAACAATCGTGAAGCGATGTACATGATTACTAACGTGAAGGCTGTGACATAAACTATTCCAAATACAGCTGTCCAGTAGTCGCCCATTGTGACGGCTTTGGAAGCAATTATTGGGTGGCTGTAGGGAATCGCGTAAATGACGATTTTCAAAGCAAGAGGCAAAGCGTTAACGTCGATGTACATTAGGAGTATTGATGGGACGAAAAGGAATGGGTAGATGTAGCCTACTAATGATTGAGCGCCGCGCACATCTTCTGCAAAAGCAGAGAGGATTACAGCCAATGCAAGAGCTGAAAGCAAGGTGACAAAAAGCGAAACCCCAAGTAACAAATAACCAAACAATGAAGGAGCAAGCCCCAGCGAAACTAAATCCATGCTCGTGCTTGTTGAGATTGCAGTTGCAAATGAACCCATGTAATAGTTAAAACCAACCATGTAAGCTACTGCGCCGATTCCCGCGACAAGAATTGAACCTGATAGTTTCCCCATAAGAATGGCGAAACGATCCATAGGCAAACTCAGTAGCGTTTCCAAGGTCTTCTCTTCTTTCTCCATAGCCACCGAGGTTGCAGCTATCTGCATAGCATAAGTCAGCAGAATCATGATGGTAATCGGCATGGCGATTGCTTGTGAAATCATCAAGTTGGTAAGCGTCTGGGGAGCAATGTTTTCAATCTTTCCTTTCACGATCGAAGATTCATTAACAGACACTATGTTGGGAGCATAATATCGGTTAAAACTGCTTACAAAACTGCTAGTCAGTGAAGAACCGACATTTTCAAGTAGCCCTGTTCCAGAAAAAACACTGTAAACTCCCACATACGTTGTCACGTTTTTGTCGATGTTAATGTACTCAGTTATGTTTTTACTGAAATCACTCGGAATTTCAATCAGTTGCGTAGTGTTGTACTTAGATAAAAGTCCGTTAGAAACCGCGTTAGCTGGGCTAGTGTCGTTGACAACGAAGACTCTGACCGTGTAATTGAGGTTTTGTATAAAGACCTGTGACCAATTCTCTTTATCGTTGTTCAAAACTAGTACAGTCGCTTTTTGGGCTTGTTCTGTCGCTGACTGTATTGAAAAGCTCATTATGCCGCCTAGAACAGGAAACATTATCAACGGCACGATTATCATTCCCAAAAGTACTTTCGGGTCTCTGATCAGTTCCTTAAGCTCTTTGACTAGGATGTTTCCGAAGCCTTTAAGCAAACCCAACCACCTTCGCGAAGACCTCTTCCAAGTTTGCGCTTCCAAACTTTTCTTTCAGTTCCTGCGGTCTTCCTTCCGCAACAACTTGACCCTTGCTGACCAGTGCAACTCGGTCGCAGAGATGCTCAACTTCAAGCATGTTATGACTCGAGAGCAACACGGTTACGCCGTGTTCTTTTACGTAACTTTTGATTATTTCCCTAACGTGATAAGAATGCAGAACATCCAATCCGCTTGTGGGCTCATCTAAGATGGCGAGTTTAGGCTTAGTCATTAACGCTCTTGCGACTAGAAGTCGTCTTTTCATTCCCTTGCTGTACGTTTTCGCCTTATCCTTCAACCTTTCACCTAAGCCGCAAATCTCCGCCGCTTCCTTCACGGTGTCGCGAGTTTCATTCTTATCTTTGCTGCGGAACTTTGCCATGAACTCCAAGTATTCCCGGCCTGAAAGGTTTCGGTAGGCTCCAGCCTCTTCAGGAAGATAAGTTATTATTTTGCGCACTTCATCCGCTTCACGAACAACATCCAACCCGAAAACTTTCACAGTGCCAGATGTGGGCAGCAGCAAAGTAGAGATTATTCGTAAAGCGGTTGTTTTTCCAGCGCCGTTTGGACCGATGAGACCGAAAATCTCTCCAGAACTAACGCTGAGGTTCAAGTGGCTCAGTGCGTGTATACTGCCAAAATTCTTTGTTAAATCAGTTATCTCGATTGCATGAGTCAAGTTCTACCAGCTCAAGTTCAAGTAATCTGCAAAAATCCGATAGAAAAGTCTTCCGACGTTTTCGGTTAGTTTTTAGAAAGCTACAAGAGACAACAAAACATGGATTTTCGGTTCGAAGCGAATGAAGCGGTTTTGTGGAAGAGTTCTTCGGAAAATTTATAACATTATGGAAAGAATACTTACGCTTTTGTGGTTTAAGATGAACATGGAAGATTTAGCACGGTATGCTTTCATTGCCTTCGTTTTCATCGCTGTCGTAATGGGGTTCTACGTGGGCTACATGGCATACACCAACGATCCGGCTTATGCAAACTACAACGCCTACGTCACGTTGATCATGCTTATTCTAGGCATAACAATCGGGCTCGTAAGCATAACTAGCAAAGAAGTTATGCCGTTTCTCATAGCTACAATTGCGTTGATAGTGGCCAGTAGCGCTGACGTCTGGGCACCGTTAATTCGCATTCACGAATTGCTCTACCTTTGGGCTTCAGCAATCCTGCAATACATCGTGGCGTTTGCTGCTCCAGCAGCAGTAATCAACGCGGTAAAAGCCGTTTTCGCTATGGCTGAAGAAAAATAGAACAACACTTTTCTACATCCTTTTTTCTATTTATGCTAGTCTATAAGGGCAAATTATGCTTCATCTTTTCCTCTCGCTTCAGTATTCTTGATAAACAGCCGTGGGTAGAACTTCTTTCTGGAAGTTCAAAACAAAAATACTAATGATTCAGCGAGTTAGATGCTGATTGAAAAGTGAGGTATATATTTAGGTTCTTACACGGTAAAAATGCGCATCCTCACATGGAGACGTTTTGATGAACGAAGAGTCGAAAGAACAGCAACAGAACAAAACGGAAGTTGATGTGTTAACACAGGCTTTGGCTGAAGAAAAAAAGCGTTCCGAAGAATACTTTACGCGGCTAAAGTACGCGGTAGCAGACCTTGAAAACCTGAAGAAAAGATGTGATCGGCAGGTAGAGGAAGTGAAGAAATACTCCAACGAGCGTCTCATCATTGAGTTGCTGGACGTTGTTGACGAATTGGAGATGGCTGTCAAGAGCGGTCGCTCTTCTAACTCGACAGAAACCTTAATTCAAGGCGTTGAGATGACGCTTAAGAAGCTAAAAAACGTGCTTAGAAACGGAGGGGTGTCTCCAATAGAATGCGTGGGAAAACCCTTTGATCCTTCAAAACACAATGCCGTTGCAAAGATAGAAAAAGACGGCGTTGAAGATTGCACAGTAATTGAGGAAGTAAGGAAGGGATATGTCATGAAAGAAAAAGTGATTAGACCGAGTATAGTTAAGGTTGTAGTGAAACCCTCAAAATTACAAAAGGAGATGAATTCAAATGAGTAATGTAAAACCCGGCGAAAAAGTGTTAGGAATAGACTTGGGAACGACAAACTCTGCCGCTGCCATTTACGAAGGCGGACGAGCCACTGTAATCCCAAGTGCTGAAGGACCTACTATGGCAGGGAAAATGTTTCCTTCCATCGTTGCCTTCACCAAGAATGGGCAACTGCTAGTCGGTGAGTCAGCAAAGCGACAGGTAACTGCGAATCCTGAGGGAACGATTTTGGAGATAAAGAGGAAAATGGGTACCGACTATAAAGTCAACATCTTGGGGAAGGAGTATACTCCGCAGCAAATCTCCGCTTTCATACTGCAGAAGATAAAGAAGGACGCTGAAACCTTTCTAGGCGTTTCCATGAAGAAAGCTGTAATAACCGTTCCAGCCCACTTCAACGACAACCAAAGACAAGCCACAAAGGACGCTGGCGAGATAGCTGGCTTTGAAGTTCAAAGAATAATAAACGAACCTACTGCCGCGTGCCTCGCATACGGGGTGGACAAGCTTGAAAAAGAGATGAAGATACTGGTTTTCAGCTTCGGCGGCGGCACACATGACGTGACCGTGATGGACTTCGGCAAGGGAGTCTTCCAAGTGCTATCAACGAGCGGTGATACGCAGATTGGTGGCACAGACTTGGATAAAGCCGTCATGGATTACATCGTGGAAGAGTTCAAGAGACAAAACGGCGTCGACTTGTCAAGCGACAAATCGGCAATGGCTAGGTTAAAGGAAGCTGCCGAAAAAGCAAAGATAGAATTATCCACTCTCATGACGACTGATATTGATTTGCCGTTCATATACTCCGACGCTTCTGGACCTAAACATCTGCATCTAACACTAACGAGAGCCAAGCTTGAAGCATTAGCGCAACCGATTGTTCAGAAAACGCAGAAAACCATCATAAAAGCTCTTGAAGACGCAAAATTAACCCCGCAAGGCATTGACAAGATAATTCTCATAGGCGGCATGACTCGAATGCCCTACGTGCAAAAGTTTGTGGAACAGATAATGGGCAAACCGCCAGAGAGAGGCGTTGATCCTATGGAATGTGTTGCTATTGGAGCCGCCATACAAGCAGCTGTGCTGACAGGAGAAGTTAAAGACCTGCTATTGCTTGACGTTACGCCGCTTTCTTTAGGCGTGGAAACGCTCGGACACATATTCACGAGGATTCTGGAGAAGAACACGACGATTCCAACGAGAAGAAGCCAAATCTTTACTACCGCTGCTGACTTCCAGACAGCCGTCACGATTCACGTTCTCCAAGGAGAACGACCCATAGCAAGCGACAACGTGTCCCTCGGCATGTTTAACCTAGAGAATATTCCGCCAGCACCGAGAGGCGTACCGCAGATAGAAGTAACTTTCGACATGGACGCTAACGGAATACTGAACGTAACTGCTAAAGACTTGGGTACGGGCAAAGAAGCAAGGATAACAATCACGGCTTCCACGAAGTTGTCCAAGGAAGAGAAGGAGAAAATGGTTAAGGAAGCTGAGCAATTTGCTGAGCAAGACAAGAAGAAGCGAGAAGAGGCTGAGATGCGGAACAATGCTGATAACTTAATCTATACTGCAGAGAAAACCAAGAAAGACCTCGGAGAAAAACTCACTCAGGAACAGAAAAACACCATAGACACGGCAGTCTTAGCACTGAAAGACGCTTTAGCTACTACTGATTTGGAAAAAATAAAGATCAAGTCTGAGGAGCTTACGAAGGTGCTTCAGGAAATCGGTACTGTGATTTACCAGCAAGCTGCAGCTGACTATCAAAAACAGAAGGGTCAAACTGGAGGACAAGCACCACCTCCAACAGGCGACAAAGTCGTGGATTCCGAGGATTACAAAGTCAAATGAACACTCAGAGAGAGGTTCTCCTAACTCGGTGATAGCGTCAAGTATCTGATGGTAAACGTAATGGCAAGCAAAAGAGACTACTACGAAGTTCTCAGCGTTCCTAAAACAGCGTCCATGGAAGAAATCAAAGACGCCTACAGAAAACTGGCAATGCAATACCACCCAGACAGAAATAAAGCGCCTGACGCTGAAGAAAAATTCAAGGAAATATCAGAAGCCTACGCCGTGTTATCAGATCCTGAAAAACGAAACCAATACGATCAGCTAGGCCACGCGGGGTTCGATCAACGCTACACTACTGAGGACATTTTCAGAGGAGCAGACTTCGAATCGATACTCAGAGACCTAGGGTTCGGCTTCGGCCTGCGAGACATTTTCAGCAGCTTATTCTTCGGTGACCGCGACTTCGAAGAAGAAAGAATCACCAGAGGACAAGACCTCGGCTATGACCTAGAAATCAGCCTCGAAGAAGCTGCACAGGGCGCAGAAAAAGAGATGGAAATTCCAAGAACAGAAAAGTGTGAAATCTGCGAGGGCACAGGAGCCAGCCCAGGCACCTCACCGAGAACCTGTCCAAAATGTAAGGGCACGGGTAGGGTTCAAAATGTTAATAGAAATACTTTCGGAATGTTCGTGCGCGTTGTGCCATGTTCTACATGCGGAGGCAGAGGCAAGATCATAGATTCACCGTGCAAAAACTGCAGGGGAACAGGTCTTGTGAAGAGAGAGCGAAAGATTACGGTGAAGATTCCAGTGGGCATAGACGAAGGATACGAGATTAGGCTTCAAGGACAAGGAGAGACCCCTCCAGATGGCGGCGTTGCTGGAGACTTGTACGTTTTGATACACCTAACGCCACATCCATACTTTAGAAGAGATGGAGATGACCTTCTTTACAACCTGAAACTAGGATACCCGCAAGCAGCGTTAGGCACAGAAGTTTCAGTGCCAACACCCGAGGGTAACACTAGCATGAAAATTCACTCAGGAACACAGCCAGGTGAGATCATTAAATTGAAGGGCAAGGGTATGCCTAGGCTCAGAGGATACGGAAAGGGCGATTTACTGGTGCGCGTTGACGTAGCGGTTCCCGAGAAACTGACGCAAAAACAAAAAGCCTTGCTTGAAGAGTTGGCTAAAGAGTTTGATCAAAACGTCCAGCCGAAAAGTCACAGGTTAAGATTCTAGTAAGAAGAGCTGCGTTCACTTATTATGACTATCGAGAGGCTTTTGGTTGACCCCCCCCCACAGTTTTAGACTTACGCTGATTTCGCAAGTACCGCGTTGGTTATGTGAAACAGATTTAAAGCTAGATTCCTATTTTGCCTTGTGCGCAAAGGTACCTACTATAAAGACAAGCTTTCTGCTAACAAGTTGCTTAAGTGTTATGAAATAGCTAATCCTAGAATAAGACAATATCTTGATGCAGAAATCCAATTCGTCCTTTCCAATATTCATGGCGCAGATTTGGTTCTCGAACTTGGATGTGGTTATGGAAGAGTCATGAAGGCAGTGTCGCCGCGTGTTTCAATGATTATCGGAAATGATATTTCAAAGTCAAGTCTAGAGTTGGCAAAATCATACATGAAACCTTACCGAAACTATAAACTGTTTCAGATGGATGCATCTAACATGGGATTCCGTCCCTGTATTTTTGATGCTGTGTTCTGCATCCAAAATGGTATTTCCGCATTTGGAGTTGACAAGAAGCTTCTTATTGCAGAAGCTATAAGGGTGACAAAGAACAACGGGTTAATTCTTTTCTCCAGCTACTCGCCCAAAATATGGAAGGAACGTCTTGGCTGGTTCAGGAAGCAGTCTCAGATGGGTCTTCTTGGAGAAATAGATGAAGAAAAGACGCAAGAGGGAACCATAGTATGTAAAGATGGTTTCAAAGCTGGTACGGTCACTGATGACGAATTTCTTGCACTTTTCGCCCAGTTCGGGTTGAAAGCTTCAATTACAGAAGTAGACGAGTCAAGTGTTTTCTGTAGGGTTACTCGTAGAATCTCTTGAAGATGCGACAAACTGCTAGACTTATCCACAACTCCATTTCGCTATCTCTTTCTTTCTTGATCATCTTCTTTCTCGTTCCATACGTCGTTCTCCAAAGCCCGTTTGTCTCTTGATGTTCAATAAACCAGTCCAGTGTCTTTTGGATATCAGGATCGTCTTTTTTGAACCCCATTAATGAAAGAGATTCAAGTGCAGTTATTAGGTTAGGCCACCAGAACAGAAATCTTGACCAATAACTTGGAGATCTGTATGAAGAATAGGAATCTGGCTTGAAAAATCGTGATTTTAACAAGTAGGCAGCGATCTTGGCTTCCTTTGATCTTCGGTATTTGGGATGAGCAGCAAACGCTCGTAATACCATATCTGTCCAATTGTGCGAGAATGGTTTTGACCGATCAGGCTCAACAGGTTCTGCATATTGACTTGTCAACATGTGCATTGTCTTCCCATCGAATTTGTGGGTCAGAATAGGAATAGTCCAGCCGCCGTCTTGCTAACGCATCGAAAGAAGCCACTTAAACCCTCTTTCTACGCGTGGATCGTCTTCGTATCCTGCTCTGGTCAGAAGTGCCAAGACGGCTCCTGTGTAATACGTTGCGTACTGATTGCTGATGAAGCCTCGAATGTCACCGTTATCTGTCTGGCAAGAGAAGAGAAATTCAGCGGTTTTCTCGGCAGTTGGATGTTTCTTAGTGAATTCGTATCTTTCCACCAACGATCTGAAGTGTTTCCAAGTTTCAACAAGACTGTAATGGTGTTTTGGGTAAATAACTTTTCTCGTGTTAGGATGCTTCCATGAACCATCAGGTTGTTGATTCTTAAGGATGTTCTGAACTTCTGGTAATTGCCATATGTAGCCTATCGGCTTCACCTTTTCTTCTAGAAGATCGCGCTTTGTGAAGTATTCTACGGCTTCATTTCTCGAAGATGTTAGTGGAGACAAAGGGTCGAAGTTTAATTGCTTTTGCCAATTTTCCATGACGATCCTTCCCGTGTGTTTCTTAGAAACTTGTTTAAATTATTGTCGCCGACTTTCGTTTTTGATGTTCTACGAGACAAAACCATAAACGAAAATCCCAAACTCTTGATAGCAAGATAAGATCGATAGCGAGTCTAGTAGCGTCAGACGTTTTCGAGGATTATTAAATGAAATTGCCTATTTTCACAAATAGGCTTCTCGTTGGATCGCGCAGATTTAGGCTTACGTTTAGATCTTGCAGTTAAATGCTGTGTGTTTGCACGAGGAATGCTTTGGCACGGTTTCTGAAGGAGAAAAGTTATAGCAAACGCCACGATAGTTGCAGATGCTGGCAGCACCCATGAAAAATGGTGTAATCTTTGACATCCGAAGATACGCTATTCATGACGGACCAGGAATCCGCACTACCGTTTTTCTTAAGGGATGTCCGTTGCGTTGTTGGTGGTGCCACAACCCTGAAGGACAAGACATAAAGCCTGAACTGGTTTACAGAAAAAACAGGTGCACTGGCTGTGGCGAATGCTTAACGAGTTGCCAACGAGAAGCATTATCGCTAATGGCTAAATCTGTGTCTGTTGATAGAGAAAAATGTGTTCCATGCGACAATTGCAGTCATGTATGTCCATCCGATGCGCTCGCGATTGCTGGAAAACAAGTGAGTGTCAAGGAGGTTCTGGAGGAAATAGAAAAGGACCGAACTTTTTATGAAGAATCTGGGGGTGGAGTAACTTTTTCTGGGGGAGAACCGCTTCTGCAACCTGACTTCTTGAACGCGCTCCTTCACGAGTGCAAAGAGAGAGCCATCCACACTGTTGTAGACACTTGCGGGTTCGTGCAATACGAAATTATCGAAAGAATGCGTGACAAAGTTGATCTTTTCCTGTACGATATCAAAACAATGGACAACAGAAAGCATAAAAAATACACTGGTGCTTCAAACGAGCAAATTCTTAAGAACCTCAAAGCGCTCGCGGAAAAAGGCAGCAGCATCGTGATCAGTTTTCCAATAATACCGAGCATAAACGACGATGACGAAAACGTCACGAGAACAGCCAAGTTCATAAGCTCTTTATTTAACATACAGCAGGTTAATCTCCTTCCTTATCATAGAGCGGGAATCGAGAAATACAAGAGTCTAGGCAAGTCTTACAAGTTGGACAAGATTCAGCCACCATCGAGCCAAAGAATAAATTTTGTGAAGGAAAAGATGGAGGCTTTTGGGATGAAGGTGGGAGTTGGAGGAGGATAACAGTGCGGGAACGAATAAGAAAACTGAGGAAACAAAGTGTAACTGCTAAACCCTATATTTCTACAGAAAGAGCCGTTCTCATGACGGAGTTTTATGAAAGCCAAATGACCAATCGTTTATCTATCCCTGTGAAAAGAGCGCTTGCTTTCAAGCATTTGCTTGAGAACAAAAAAATATGCATTAACGAAGGAGAGTTAATCGTTGGCGAGAGGGGCTCAGCGCCGAAGGAAACCCCAACCTATCCTGAAATATGCTGCCATACGTTGAAAGACCTCGAGGTTCTAAACTCCAGAAAGAAAATCCCCTACGCCGTAGATGAAGCAACAAAAAAAGTGTACAAGGTGAAAATCATACCCTTCTGGAAAGGCAAGTCAATAAGAGATGTTATATTTAGCAAAATGTCAGAAAAATGGAAAATGGCTTACGGAGCAGGCGTGTTTACGGAATTTTTGGAGCAAAGAGCTCCAGGACACACGGTTTTAGACGACAAAATCTACCGGAAAGGTCTGGTTGACTTCAAGAAAGACATAATCATAAGCATGCAGAACCTCGATTCTCTGAAAGATGCAGACGCATGCAAGAAAAAGGAAGAGCTTAAGGCGATGGAAATCGTCGCAGACGCGTTGATCTGTTTCGCTGAGCGTCATGCTGATTTGGCGAGAAAACTGGCAAAAAAAGAGAGCAGCGTCAAAAGACGAAAAAAGCTAAAGAAGATAGCTGAAGTGTGTACACGTGTCCCTGCTAATGCGCCGAGAGATTTCTGGGAGGCTCTACAGCATTATTGGTTCATTCACCTTGGAGTAATAATAGAGCTTAATCCATGGGACGCGTTCAACCCCGGTAGACTCGACCAGCATCTTTACCCTTTCTATGAAAAAGGTCTTGCAGATGGAACCTTAACTAAAGAAGATGCGAGAGAGCTTCTTCAAGCGTTCTGGATAAAGTTTAACAATCAACCAGCGCCGCCTAAAGTGGGAGTCACTGCAGAAGAAAGCTGCACCTACACTGATTTTGCGCTCATAAACACAGGCGGAGTCAAAGCTGATGGGTCTGACGCGGTGAACGAGCTTTCTTATCTCATGCTTGATGTTGTAGAAGAGATGAGGTTGACTCAGCCTAGTTCTATGGTTCAGATAAGCAAGAAAACGCCTGACAGGTTCTTGAAGAGAGCCGTCGAAATCATAAGAACAGGCTTCGGACAGCCATCAGTGTTCAACACTGATGAGATAATTCAAGAATTGCTGAGACAAGGAAAACGTGTCGAAGACGCCAGAAACGGAGGAGCAAGTGGCTGCGTGGAAACCGGAGCTTTCGGCAAGGAAAGCTACATCCTCACAGGCTACTTTAACCTGCTCAAGATTCTGGAGATCACTCTGAATAAAGGTTTGGATCCGAGAACTGGAAAGAAGATTGGGCTTGAAACAGGTGATCCTGCTGGATTCAGTTCTTTTGATGAATTGTTTGAAGCGTTCCAAAAACAGCTCGATTACTTTATAGACATCAAGATCAGAGGGAACAATATTATAGAAAGGCTGTACGCTGAGCAGCTTCCTGTGCCTTTCCTGTCTCTTCTCATCGATGATTGCATAGCCAAGGGCAAGGATTACAACGATGGCGGGGCACGGTACAACACTAATTATGTTCAAGGTGTTGGGTTGGGGACGATAACGGATTCGTTGACCGCGATAAAATACAATGTCTTCGACAAAAAACAAGTTACGATGAAGGAACTGCTCGAGATTCTCAAGGCAAATTTTGACAATTATGAAAATTTTCGCCAGAGGCTTCTGAACAAGACACCAAAGTATGGGAATGACGAGGACTACGCAGACCAAGTCATGAAAGCCGTTTTCGAAGCCTATTTTGACGCAGTAGACGGCAAACCCAACAAAAAGGGCGGATGCTACAGAATCAACTTGTTGCCTACAACGGTTCACATTTACTTTGGAAAGGTTGTCGGAGCCACTCCTGATGGTAGAAAAGCAGGAGAGCCTCTTTCCGAGGGAGTTTCACCCGTCCAAGGGGCTGACCGTAAAGGACCCACGGCTGTAATAAAATCCGTCGCTAAAATCGATCATGTCCGAACTGGTGGAACGCTTCTCAATCAGAAGTTCACGCCTCAACTTCTTGCTGACGACGTTGGAGTTAACAAGTTGGCTCAACTAATACGAACCTTCTTCAAGTTGGATGGTCATCATGTTCAATTCAATGTGGTAAGCTCTGACATGTTGCGTGATGTGCAAAAACATCCTGAAAGATACAGGGACTTGATAGTAAGAGTGGCAGGGTACAGTGACTATTTTGTCGATTTGGGTGTTGATTTGCAGGATGAGATAATCAAGCGAACAGAGCACGCAAGCTTCTGAAGTTTTTTAACGAAGTGCTCTGATCAGAAAAGAAGTCTTGAGAGACGTTTAATTTTACAAATTACGTTTCAAACAAAAACGTAATGAATGAAGTCGTGGTATATTGTGAATGGCATTCAAGGATTAATGTGGTTTCATGGAATACAAGTTTCCTCGAAATACGCCTAGTTCTACGAGAAGGGTTCTGAGAGAAACGTTCTCGAATGTTCATGCTATTCTTCAAGACAACTTGGTTGGAGTATACTTGTATGGTTCTTTGGCCATGGGATGTTTTCATCCAGGATCAAGCGACATCGACGTCATTCTCGCCGTGAAAGAAAGACTGCCAAAAGAGCAGAGAAAAGAGATACTTGAGTATTTGAAGAGAGTTTGCTCAAGGGATATACGTATAGAATTGAGCATAATCCGCGCGGATGTTATTCAGAGTCCACAGTATCCAATGATGGTGGACCTGCATTATGAATATTGGGACAATGTCTTCGAAAATGAAAGAGACAACGAAATCCTATCAAACCTGTACACGACAAGAAAAAGAGGGTTCTGCATCTGGGGGAAACCGATAAACAAAGTCTTCTCAAAAATCCCTGCAGAGTATCACCTTAGATCAGTGATAGAAGACATCGAACACACGAGAAAATACTTGCACGAGAAACCTGAACGTGTCGGATACAACGTTCAAGTGTATTGGGTGCTTGGGGCATGCAGGATTCTAGCTTTCATAAGAGAAGAAAAAGTGCTTTCCAAGCTTGAAGGAGGGCAATGGGGACTAGTTCATCTGCCTAAAAAATACCATGGCCTGATTGAACAAGCACTTTCTTGTTACCAAAGAAAAAAGGAAAACTGTGTTTGGAACCTTGAAGAGTTGGATGCCTTTGCTAACTACATGACTAGCACGATCTCGAGAGAATCTAGGTTGAAAGAACATGAATAAAACCTCTTATCTCTAGCGAGCAAGGTTTGCTCAAGCGACATACATCCTTCGTGGATTCTGCTGAAAAGGAAATGAGTTGGAACGAAGCCACTAAGTAAGAATAAACTAAAATCAGTTCTATTTCGGTGAACGAGACTTTTGATGGTTTGCATAGGTTAGATTTGCGTTCAAGTTTTAAAACTGCTGATCTTTACGGCCTTGAAGTCATTAGGCATGCGCGCCAGTTTTGCTTTTTGCGCTCGTACAGTTGGATTGAGACTGAGGTTATAAGTGCTACCCCAAAAATAGCAATTCCTATTGAGATACATGCCAATGCCTGTGTTCGATAAGGCTGTTCTTCTATAAACCTGTTCCCATACATCACTGATTCAACAATCAGGGGCGAATATGCTATGGGAGCAGTCTTGTTGGTCAGGACAGTGATCACGATGTCTTTCGGTATAGGTTGCTCGCTTATGGAAAGTCCGATGGAGGACGGCACTGAAACAAACCCTGAGAAGATGTAGTCGCCCTCTATTCCAGTAGATGTGAACTGCCCTGTGTAGTTTATCTGTCTAGGAATGTACGTGCCTTCAACTGTGGAGAACTCCAAGTACCTGACTGTGATGTTGTATATTCCTCCTGTAGTGTTGTCGATAGACGGGAATTTGACGTAAAGCAAGGCAACCTTGTTAATCGTCAATGCTTCGGGAGGCGGCACCCGAGTACTGATATGAGTTGTGAAAATGTTTCCGTAGATCATTTCTGCAGTGTCATAGCTTATTGTCTCGGTCGGCAGAGGATAACGGTATTCAGCGGTTGTGATTGACATCAGATACGCGCCGCTGAGAACTAGTCCAATAGCTATGACTGTTAGACTAAGCTGAACCATACTTGGGATTCGTTTGTGCTTAGACAACGCGGCTTCTCTCGGAGTGGTCTTCGGGGTCTCCTCCACCTTTTCCATCAGGGCGACGGCTCCCTCGCCCATGTTAGAGAGTCTGTACATACCGCTCTCTGTCTTTAAGACAAGCTCCTTCAGAGAGTCAAGATGGTACGTCAAAAAGGGGCTGCTGACGTTGAAGAGTTTTTGCATATCAGTGAAGCCGCGGGGTCCTTCGGCAAGAACCCTCAATATTTTGCGACGGATCGGATGCTTTAGAGCAGTGAAAACTAATGAGTACGTCTCTTCTTCAAATTCAACCATTTTTTTATCCTCATTAAAAGATGCAAGAAGCCGCAACAAAAGACTTCTGGTAAAGGAAACCTGACTAAAGAATACTTGACGAGCTTGAGGAAAGGCAATTTCGAAAGTTCTCTACCTTACCACACGAAGTTTTTGGCCGTCCTTACCTATGCTTGCGACGTCCGTACAAGTGCGAGCTTTAATATGGAAAAACTATTTAGCTAAGAAACTAGAGCAGTTATCGTGGCATGACGTTATGGTTTCAAACAAGCAAACTCCAGCAACTGTTGGGCACGTTGGAATTGAAGTTACCAGTTTGGGCAATTCGAGGAAGTTCTACAAGGCTCTGCTAGAAGGACTTGGCTTCAAAGTCATAATGGATACTGAAGACGGAGTAGGATTCTCTAACCAGAATTTCTCGGTCTGGATAGGCGAGATGCGAGAATCAAGGGTCAAGCGTAAGGCTCCGACTGGAGAAGAGTTCGTCGTGGCTGACCATCTGGCGATCCTAGTTCAGGACAAGAAAGCTGTTTATGATATCGAGAGAGAAATGAAGAAGAACGGGTTCGAAGCTTTGTTTCCGTGTGAAGAGCATCCTCAATTTGAACCAGGATATTATGCCGTGTCCTTCTGTGACCCAGACAACTACGTGATTGAAATCTACACGAGACAAAACCCAAAACGATTCTAACATGCACTAGCTTTGATTCAGACAATAAATTCAGGAAGGCAGAAAAGACATTGAGCGTCTTTGTTGACAAGTCGAGACCGCCAAGGGATGATGACCTAGCGGCAACGCTCGGGAGCACGTTTGTGTTTTGGAACGAGTTGAAAAGGCTCATAGCATCAAGGTTTGCTCCTCTGTCAGTAGAATGGGGGTTCTCCAGCAAGAAAACGGGTTGGGGACTACGGCTTAAGCGGGAGAAACGAACCATTCTCTACATGGCTCCTTGTAAGGGCTACTTCTTGGCTTCCTTTGCTTTGGGTGAGAAAGCCGTGGAAGCCGCACGCAAGAGCGATTTGCCAGCGTCCGTTCTAAAAGTCATAGACAGCGCAAAGAAGTATGCCGAGGGTAGAGGTGTGAGGCTTGAAGTTAGAAGTACCGAGGACGTTCGTAACGTGGAAAAACTTGCCGTAATAAAGATGGCAAACTAATTCTTGTTTCAAAATACAACATGCATTTTGTCAGCAACGCACGACAAATGAGGTTTTGGTGGGGCCGTATAGGTTTAGATTACGTTTAACCTTGCAATGCAGAGAAGATCAACTTCAAAAACTTTAGGCAAAAATGCACTTTCAAGAGTCCGTTTGCTGAATCTGAATCAGTATTCGGAGTTAACAAGAGATAATTGAAGCATGCACGGATTTGACTTCTGGTGTATCTGAATGAGTATGTTAGAGAATAGGGAATTCACGGTTGATCAACGGCTTCTGTCAGTAAGAAACACTTATGTTCTCAAGAATAGGTTGGGCGAGCAAATAGGTTTCGTCAAACAGGAATTTGTCAGTTTGGGGCCGCATTTTTGGTTTGAAGATAACTCGGGCACTCGTTTAGGCGAGGTTGATGGGAAAGTAATCACTGTTCATCATGAGTACGAGATCAAAGACAAGGATGGGCAGGTTAAGGCCAGAATCAAGAAGAAGATTATGAAATTGTTCGGTAGCGAATGGTGGATGGAAGATGCAGACGGTCACGAAATAGCGAGAATAAAAGGCAACGTCATTCATCATACATACGAAATTGTGGCGCCAGACAAAACAACTATAGCAAAGGTTCATTTGAATTGGGCGGCCATCCAAGATGAATACTGCGTTGAAATTGTCAAACAAGACTTTGATCCTCTGCTCATGTTGGGCTATGCAATCGCAATGGACCACGTTGAGCACCAAAACAGAAGCCAAATAGGAACAGGAATAAAGACGGTAGCGAAGCTCTTCGGAAAATAGAGCATGCGTGCATTAGTCTTGTCACTCAACCATTTTCTCAGTTGGAGTGGATTTTAAGCTTATTTTGACTAAAGAGGATTCTGGTGGGGCCGGCCGGATTTGAACCGACGACCTTTCCCCGAAATTGGCATTCAGCCAACCTCTACGGGTTTCTCCGATGACCGCTCCAGAACCTCGTCATCCCAACGTTCTGGTCCGCAAACTCGTGTTTGTTTTGCGTTCTGGAGCCCGTCGTCATCCCTGCCTAGACTACGACCCCACCGCTAGAGCAACTAGATTTACTGCGGATATAATAATATATGCGTTATTCTGAACGCAAGAAAAGCGAAAGGTTAATGAAGAAAGAGTGAACGTCTATGTTGAGGTTTGCCGGTCATAGGGCGCGGGTTCCACCTGATCCCATACCGAACTCAGAAGTTAAACCGCGCTCCGTTCACGGTTGTAGTGTGGTCTTCGGCCACGTGAACCCGAGAAAGCTGGCAACCTCACCTAAAATCTGAGTATTTAACCCATTAAATTGGCGGATAATTACTTAAAACTTATAACTAACCGTTTAATAGTGTCTCCGAAAGGTGAATACACGTGAACATCATAACGATGATTATGAATTTGCAGAGTCAGTTGATGCAATTTCCAACTGACATCCAAACAATTCTAAGCATGCTTTTCTATGTTGTTTTTGCCATTTTCCTGTTTTATGGACAACGAATCCAGATGTACATCATGATCAGAGAGGTACAAGGCTCACTTTACAGATTGAAGTACATAAGGGATGAAGGAAGAAAAATCACGATAGAAACAATCAAAGAAATTGGAAAGCCACAAGTAGACCCAACAGCCAGAGTTGACAGATTTCTAGAATATTTCACCATATCACCACAAAACCTAGATCCAGCAGGTGTCGTTTGGAAACTTGAACACATACTTGACGTCAGAGACACCCGCCTAAAAGACGAAGTGAAAACCATGGCGCCAGCCGCAGACGAGACGCAAGCAAACAACTTGGAAAACACGCTTGAAGCAGGAATGGCGCTCAACTACATTTACAAGGTGATAAGGCATTTTTATCTGCTCGGAAAGAAAACCCTAAGCCTGTACGTAATAATGCAAATACAAATGATACTGCCCCTCGTGATGCGAGAAGCAGAAGCCTACGCAAGCGCACTCAAAGCCTTCGCATACGGACAACCCATAGGCGACGGAGCCGGTGCGCTGGTTGCAGCCAAGCTCACTTATGGATACGAAAAGAGAAAAATCGCTAAAGACTGCGTCGTCGCCACCGTGCCCATAGAAGGACGCACTGCGTTTGTGATAAAAGCCGAAGGTCCAGGCGGGAACGTGGGCAAGCCAGGAGATGCGATCAAGACGGTTATCGATGAGAACGAAGGGAAAATCGCGAGTGTAATAATGATTGATGCCGCCATGAAGCTTGAAGGCGAGCCTGTCGGCGAAGTTTCTGAAGGAATCGGCGCTGCTATAGGCGGACCTGGCGTTGATCAGTTCAAGATTGAGGAGTCGCTCGTGAAGTATCGTATTCCGATAAACGCGGTGATAATAAAGGAAGACGTTGGCGATGCGGTTTCGCCGATGCGGAAGGAAATCTTTGATTCTGTTGATAAGGCTATTGAGAGGATTAAGCAGGTGGCGCTGGAACGAACGAAGGAAGGCGATAAGATAGTAATCGCGGGAATAGGCAACACCATAGGAATCGGACAATAAGGAGAGTGGAGAGAAAATGCAAAATCAATCTCAAACAGCCAAAGTTCCAGGACGAGTTTTGATCGTGATATTCGTAGCCATAATCCTGTCTTTAACCGCCATAATGTTAGCCACGATAATTATTGATGTCTATCCAGACATTGCTTGGATACTGCTGATCTTCGGAGCCATCGGAGCCATAATGTCGGGTTATACGTTATTGCAGTTGAGGCAGAGGGTTTTGCGGACGAAGATTGAGACGCCGCCTATCACCACTACTCTCGAATGCAAAGCGTGCGGCACTAAAAGCGTCAGAGAATTCCAGCGGGGCGACTACATCTTCAAGGAAGGCGAACCATGCCAAAAATGCAAAGGCAAAACTCTGATAACCGCGATATACCGAGAAGTGAAAGAGAAAGACAAAGAACTCTTCCCATTCTAAGTTAAAACAACACAGCCATCTTCAATTACCAGAACAGTGTGTTCAGCCTGAGCCACGGGTTTTCTGCTCGCTTCAACAAACACAGGATAACCCATCAAAACTTTAGACGTTACCAGTTCGCGGAACGCTCCACGATAATGCTCTTCAGGAACCACGCCCTGCAGCCAACGTTCGGTAAAAGGCAAAGTCTTCAAGTTTTCCTCGATGAAGCTCAGAAGCTCCTTTGCATGCGGGTTTTTCAATGATCTGGACTTGATAAAACGGAAGATCGCGACTACATCTTCATCATCCTCAACTTTGCCCGCCGCGTCTGGAAAAGTTACGAAAGGTTCGATGGCGTAGACTCCGCCGAGCTTGATTTTTGAGGAGAAAAGGTGTGAAACGTTAGGCAGTGATGTGCCTGCGTGCACAAGGTAGCGTCCCACGGAATGTCCTGTCAGGTTTGAGATTGGTTTCAAGCCGCGAGATTTTATGGTTTTCTCGATTATTGAGCCTAGTTTGGACGTGGACATGTCTGGGAGGATGTTGTCTATAGCTGCTTTTAACGCGTGTTCAGCTGTTTCCACGAGGCTTGCGTATTCTGGGTTGAAGCAAACAGTGACGGCGGTGTCAGTGACGTAACCGTCTACGTGTGCGCCGATGTCTACTTTGACTATGGATTTTTCAGGGATCTTGTTGGTGTCGTTTGGCGGGGAGGTGTAGTGTGCGGCAACTTCGTTTACTGAGACGTTGCATGGAAAGGCTGGTTTTCCACCTTTTTCCCTTATGAGGTTCTCTGCTCTTTCGCAGACGTCGATTATCGGAATGCCCTCGCGAACATACTTTTTCATCTCTTCGCGTGTTTCGTGGAGGATTTTTCCGGAACGTCTGAACTTTTCGATGGCGCTTGCGTCAAATTCACTCATGAAGGTCACACTTTACTTTCATTAACGATAACGGCTCTATGATTTAAAAGATTTGACTAACAAGTGAAAAAAGGGTTTTTAAGCGTTTAACGTTTGATGTGGAATTTTTCAACGATGTCTTTCGCTTTTTCACGTTTCTTTCGGTGCTCAACCAGAAAACTGTTAATCCTGTCTGCAAGGTCTTTTTTGCACTCGCCACACATGATTTCGCCAGCCTTGCATTTTCTTCCTCTTTCCGCAAGCTTCTCGTCATCTTCCTCAAACAAGTATACGAAGTACTGGTAAATCGTGCAAACATCTGGGTCGCCGCCGTGCTTTTTCTGTTCTGCCAAGGTTGGTTTGCCGCCTGTAAAAGCATTCCAAATCTTCTTCTTCACGAGTTCAGGCGGATCTATGGTGAATATGCAGGTCTCAGGTTCTGAAGCGCTCATTTTTCCGCCCTCTCCCAGACCTGGCAGGAAGCGGCAGTGAACCTGAGCGGGTTTGTAGTAACCGAGTTTTTGGGCGATGTCGCGGGTTACTCGCCAGAACGGGTCTTGATCTATGGCTGCCGGAATAAGCGCAGGAACGTTTTCGCCTGTTAGCTTCTTGTGGATGAAACAGGGCACGGCTTGAACTGCAGGCCAGAAAATCCAGCCGAGGTTGGTGCTGTCTTGGAACCCGAACGTGGCGCGGGCGGTGGAGTAGGTTATGCGTTTCGCAACTTCCAGCGCAATATCATAGAGCAGGTCAATGTCCTGAACATCGTAGATGATGAACGTGTCTTCAGGCTCAAACCCCAAAGCAATCAAATCCAAAGCATTCTCATAACTGAAACTGACCGTGTCCGCAAGCTTCGCATCATCATCAATCACAAACTTCTCGTCATCCGTCATCTGAAAATAAAGCCTTGTCTTGAACTTCTCCTGCAAATGCTTCGTGAAGATCCATGGAACGAGATGTCCGATATGAACGGGGCCTGAGGGCCCTCTGCCCGTGTACAGGACGAATCTTGTGCCTTTCTCGTACAAGTCAAGAACAGCGTCTAGGTCTCGGTGCGAGAAGAACAGTCCTCTTGCCACTTGCAGATGAAGTCCATCCGTATGCTTCGCTAGTTTCTTGAGCAACTCTTTTGTCAAGGGTTGCGTGCCGAATTCACGGATTAGACGTTCATAGTCTACTTTGCCCCTGACTTCCCACGGAGTTACGACCATCTCGTTTTTGTCTTCGTCAGTCAAACCTGTCACCGCGCTGCTAGTGGTTAGCTTCCTATACAATCTGAGGAAAACGTATTAAACCTTATGTGCACCATGCCTACTCGCAACTTTGTGACGCCTTGTCGGAATAACCTATAAATATTATCTACACCATCCTATTTGCTGAAAGGGTTAAGTGATGTCCTGCCGATTTCCATAACAAACCCAATTTCTTCCAGACATAAGCTAGCGGGGAACATGCATACTTTTATTAAAACAGCAACAACTACATTACCGAACTCTATTCATCCTCTTCATGAAGGGAAAAGCCATGGTTGAGCTACGACAACAAGAACGCGTAACACTCTCAACATTACAGAGGTTAAACGGAAGAACTACAACCGAACAGTTGATCAATGAAAGCAAGCTATCAAGCGCAGCAGTGATGCGTGCACTCATGACGCTTCAAGAGAAAAAACTCGTGCAAGTCCAAGAAGACAAGCAAACCGTTCTAAGGCTTAATGGAGAAGGAAAACTCCACGCAACGAAAGGCTTACCCGAAAGACGCTTAATAATTGCTTTAGAAAAGCTCGGCGGAAAAGCTAACCGAGGTAAAGCTTTTGAAAAAGCAGGCTTGGAAAAACAGTTTGTTCCCATAGCACTAGGCTGGGCACAAAGAAAAAAATGGACCATGTTAGACACAAAGACAAACACGATACAAATGGTTAAGCCGCCGGAAGAAGGCGACGATGAAAAATTGCTAAAGCTTCTCGGCAAGAAGGAACATGCAACAATCGACGAACTCGGCAAGCTTCAAGAGGCGGTTCAGATTCTGAAAGGAAGAAAGCTTCTTGAAGTTGAGGAAAAAGTCAGGCGAACCGTTGAATTGACGGATGCTGGCAAAACAGCTTTGAAACAGGGAATAGAGGTTGTTCCAGAAGTAACGCAGCTATCACAAGAACTCATAGTTAGTGGTAAATGGCGTAAAGTGAAGCTTCAAAAATACAACATTGAGGCTCCCGTGGCCAAGGTTTGGAGTGGCAAAAAGCATCCTTACATGCAGTTTCTTGAAGAAGTCAAAGCGAAGCTCGTCACATTAGGGTTCAAAGAAATGACGGGCACCATGGTTGAAACGGCTTTCTTCAACTTTGATGCGCTCTACACGCCTCAGGATCATCCAGCACGAGAGTTGTCAGGCATATACTACGTCAAGCATCCAACAGAAGGTAGCGTGAATGCTTATGGAAAAATCGTGAATAATGTAAAGAAGGCTCATGAGAACGGCTGGGCAACAGGTTCAACAGGCTGGCGATACGAGTATTCGTTGAAACAGGCTAGAAGGCTGATTCTGCGTGGGCATGGAACTTGTCTCAGTGCTAGAACCTTAGTAAGTAAAGATTTGAAGGTTCCAGGCCGATACTTCTCGATTGCTCGTTGTTACCGTCCTGAAGTGGTGGACAAGACTCATTTAACCGAGTTTAATCAGGTTGAAGGCATAGTGATTGACGAAGACTTAACCCTGAGAGACTTGCTGGGGGTTTTGAAGAAGTTTGCTCTTGAGATGGCGGGAGCTGACAAGGTCAAGTTTAAGCCTGACTATTTTCCGTTCACTGAACCGAGCGTTGAGCTTAGCGCTTACAAGGAAGGCTACGGCTGGATCGAGTTCGGCGGTTCTGGAATCTTCAGGCCAGAAGTAACAGCGCCTCTGGGCATTAAGGAGCCCGTTATCGCGTGGGGTTTGGGCGTCGATCGTTTGTTCATGATGCGTGCGGGGATTGAGGAGATCAGCTACATTTTCAGTCGAGATTTAGATTGGATAAGGAGGAAAGCGGTGGTCTAGGAATGCCCACGGTTGATATTGACTACGCAGAATTCGAAAAAATGCTTGGACTAGAACTGCACTGTAACATTGAGAAAGTCAACGATATTCTGGCTTTCGTTAAGGGTGAAGTGAAGCTGTTCGACGAGACGGAAGGCGTGATGAGCATTGAGATAAAGGACACGAATCGCTCTGACACTTGGAATGTTGAAGGCTTAGCCAGAGCGTTACGTGGCTTCTTGGGCTTAGAGAAAGGCTTGAGAGAATACAGCATCGGCAAACAGTTGGCAGAGGTTCACGTTGACCAGAGGTTGGCAAACATTCGTCCTTACATCGGCTGTTCGATAGTCAAGAACCTGCGGTTGTCGGACAAGATTGTTCGTGGTTTGATGCACATGCAGGAGAAGCTTGACCAAACGTATGGCAGGAACAGGCAGAAAACTTCCATTGGATTGTACAATCTGGATTTGATAAAACTGCCCTTGTATTATGGAGTTGCGAAGCCTGATGCGGTTAGTTTTGTGCCGCTTGGTTTCACAGAAAAAATGAGTCTAAAAGAGATTTTGGTTCGTCATCCGAAAGGCTTGGAGTACGGTCACATCGTGAGCAAGCATTCTGTTTATCCCATATTGTTGGATGCTGAGAACACGCCTCTTTCGTTTCCACCCGTTATAAACTCGAACGATCTAGGAAAAATCACCGAAGAAACTAGGAACGTGCTTGTTGAAGTGACAGGTACGGCTCATGATACAGTGCTTAACACGTTGAAAATTGTTACTTTATCCCTTATCGACCGAGGTGGTAAGGCTTACTCTGCAAAGATTCATTACCCCCACAAGATGGATGTGGTTACACCTAATTTTGAAACAAGCAACATGGACTTAGATGTTGAGTATGCGAATAGAATGTTGGGTTTGAAGCTGACGGCTAGACAAGTTGCAGAGTTACTTCGTAAAGCAGGCTATGGCCTTGAAAAGCTAGACAAGAATAAGGTGCGCGTGCAAATCCCGTGTTATAGGGTTGACGTGATGCACCAAGTCGACATCGTGGAAGATGTGGCGATAGCGTACGACTACAACAAGATTAAGCCTTTATGGCGGGAAATGCCCACGACAGGCAGCGTGAGACCTGAACAGGGCTTGGTTGATGTTGCGAGAGAGCTGATGGTCGGGTTAGGCTTTCAGGAAGTGCTTACTTACACGTTGACGAACCCTGAGAATCTCTTCGCAAGAATGAACCTTAAGAAAGAGAAGATAGTTGAAGTTTCAAACCCGAAAGTCATAACCTTAACCTGCTTGAGAAACCGGCTTCTGCCAAGCCTCTTAGAGTTCGTGAGCAACAACCTTCACGTTGAATGCCCGCAGAAACTGTTCGAATTGGGCAAGGTTACGCTTCTAGACGAGAAAAGCGAAACAAGAACAATAGATGAAGAGAGGCTTGCGGCGGTGATGTATGATGCAAACGCCAGCTTTACGGAGGTTAAATCAACTTTAGACGCGTTTTTCATGAATCTGGGACTGGAATGGCAGATAAAGGAAACGAAGCATTCAAGCTTCATCGACGGAAGAGTAGGTACAGCAACTGTCAATGGAATAAATGTCGGAGTTTTGGGCGAAATAAGCCCAATGGTTTTGGAAAAATGGAAGCTTGAAAACCCTGTTGCAGCTTTTGAACTAGACATGGAAAAAATAATCCGAATCAAACAATCCAAACATCAATAATGACATTAAGACTTTTTCCATTCTTCCAGAAGTAATGAAAAGCACACATCATCTCTAAACTGTCCATTAAAGTAACTCCTCTGCCGAAGAACTCCCTCCTTTTTGAATCCAAGCTTCTGAACAAGCCGCATTGACCTAGTATTCTCTGAGTCAATAATCGCTTGAATTCTGTTCAGCTTCATTTTTCTAAAACCATACATTAACACAGCCTGCAGCGCTTCTGTCATAATGCCTTTTCCCCAGTATGCAGGTTCCAAATCGTATCCGATTTCTGCTCGCCGTGCAGTCTTATTCCAATCGTAAAAGCCGCACGTTCCTATCAACTTACCATCTTCCTTTCTGGTGATTCCCCAACGGATACCTCTGTCTTCTTTGAAAGGTTTTACACAATAAAGCTCTAGTTCCCCTTTGGCTGCTTCAAGGTTTCTAGGTCCTGGAAAGCAGCAGCCTTCCACTATCTTATCGTCGTTAAAATGACGGAAATAGAATTGAACATCATTCAGCGTCATCTCTCGAAGAATAAGTCTATCCGTTTCTAATTGTGGAAATTCTCTACCGTCTTCCATCATGACCCTCATCATATGAGCGCTATATCTAAAGTTTTTAGGTCAGCACATAACGATCCTTTTTTGGCTTTTTGATTTTAGATGGAGTCGAGTCTCGCAAACAGATTTAGATATTTCTCCCACTTGCAAGTTTTCTGGTATGTGAAATTTGTGACTGCCTTTTTCATTCCATGATTTGGTTTTCAAACTTTTTCCCATGGTTTTCTTCCAATCATCAGTTGTCAACACAAGGAACTTTACGATTTTTGAAATCTTCTAATACAAATACAAAAACAAAATGTAGGTCTTCGTAAGCTTTAGTTTTCTTCACAGTTATTGTATATTTTGATTTTTTTGTCCATGTTGCTGTCTTGACTTGAATGAAGAGGTATTTGAAGTGTTCTTTTGTTATCTTAAAAGCTACCCTGTCAATTCCTATGTCACGGGTCGGTAAACAAATTATCCAACCGTTGTGTTCAAGCTCTCTAGAGACGTAATTCTCTCCAAAACTGCCTACTTCTCTCATTATTCATCCACTCATCTTTTAGCCTTATTAGGCTTTTTTTGAATTTTAGATAGCGAGTGCCACTTTGGTTACTATGTGTAAGGCGGTTTAGGCGTCCCAGATTAAGAGCCTTGCACTTACAAGCGCATATTTGGAGCCTATTAGAGATTCTTTGCAAAAAACCTAGGGGGGGTAGGTCCGTATTGGCTGTTTTCCAAGCCAAACCATCCGCATACAACTAATCACACTTCTGAGACCTCCCTTAAATCTCAGCCAAACTAAGCACTACTCAACAAAAGGAGGAATCAAACAAAACAGCAAATCCAACCTACACATAGACGCCTAAATCTTCACTGCACCACAACAAACCAAACTCAAAACTTATCTCACAAACACACACAATCTACAAGAAAAGGACAGACACGCAATTGACCAAACAAGTAATCCTCATAACAGGAACCCCAAACGTCGGAAAAACCACAACCGCAAAAACACTAGTCACACAACTAAACGCAACACACATCAACCTCACCGAACTAGCCACCAAAGAAAACCTAACCCTAGGCAAAGACCAAGAACGCAACACAACAATAATCGACGAAACCAAAATGAAAAAGAAAATCCAACAAATAATCCAACAAACCAAAACCGAAAACATCGTAATAGACGGACATTACGCGGTATACGTCACCCCAAAACAACTCACAACCTACACCTTCGTCCTACGCCGCAACCCCGTAGAACTACGAAAAACAATGCAAGAATCAGGCATAACAGGACGCAAACTATGGGAAAACCTCGCCTCAGAAATCCTAGACGTATGTTTAGTTGACGCACTAAACGAGCAAGACCCAGAAAAAATCTGCGAAATAGACACTTCAAACAAAAAAACAGCAGAAATCGTCGCCGAAATCCTAGCCATCCTCAACGGCAAAACAAAATGCCACGTAGGCATCGTAGACTGGCTCGGAAAACTAGAAAAAGAAGGCATACTAGACGAATGCTTAAAAATCTAACTCGCACTTATCTGAGGCTCAAAGTTATCTGCTTCTTCGTCAACAACGTAATCTTACGCCTATTAGCATAAGACTTCGCATGATCACTAAACTTGTCACCCACAATAATAGGGTTCGACAAACGCACATCCTCAGACGCCTTATCAATGTTAATAATCAAATTCACCCCAATCGTCCTATTCCAATCCCTAATCCAAACCCCCTGCGCCACACGCCCCTTCTGAACAATCAAATCAAACTTCGTCGAAACCCCACTAAACCCCTCAAACGCAGTGGCTTCCTGCTCCACCTTAAAACCTTCCTTCTTGAAATACCGAATCACCGACTGCACGAGTTCAGGCGACGGCGGCTTCGCCACTATCCTCTCTTTACCGCTCATCAATTCTCCTCTTACATTAAGCGTTAATTAGCAGGAACATGAAAAGGTTTTCGGAAGCGCGAGAAATGACACAAACACTCGTAATCGTGTGTGACCGATGCGGCGGATTCCTGTTAGCTAAGGCAGAACAAAAAACAAGAACATGCCCCTACTGCGGAACCAAAGTTGACGTGGAAAAAGCCAAGACGTTAGCCTCGGCTGAAAACGCAGCCAAAGCATCAGAAATCCTGAAGGAATTAAAGAGTAAATCCCTCAAAAAATGAAAAACACTAAAGACTATATTTATAGCAAAAATAAACTATCGTACACTCAGCCAAGCTGCTTCAGCATCTGACACGTCCTACACAGCTTCTCAGACGTTGGCTCCCCACATTCACAGCATTCACTCAACCCTTCCTTTCTACTCATCTCTTCCAATGCAGGCCTAATCCTTTCTATCGAATTAAAGATCGTAAACTTCACACCCACATGCCTCTCCTCAACCCTGTTAAGCATCCAACGAACATCGTTCCTCAAGGCTTCAGAAGCATAAGGACAAGGCTTGCTTTGAAAACGTATCTTCTTAACGTAAGCATACAAAGCAGTCTCATTCTCAGGAACCTCACAGAAAGGCTTTATCTTCTGAACAAGCTTCGGATGCACCTCATCCGTCACAGGCTTCTCACGAGCAATACGCAGAACATCACCATGAAAAACGTTCAAAAGAATCGTCTGCGTTTCATCATCCAACGTGTGAGCCGTGGCAATCTTGTTCGCTTTAACCTTTCTGGCAGCCAAATTCAAAGCTTTCCTACGCAGAACCCCACAACAAGCACACGAAGTCGGCGTACGCCCTTCTTTTCGGCGCAAACGCCTAACGATTTCGTTAAGAGTATACCCATACAGCTTCTTGAAAGAAACTACAGTGTGCTCTACGCCGAGCTTTCTGCAGTTTTCAGCGGCTATCTTCAACGCTTCATCCCGATAACCTTTTATCCCCTCATCAACCGTAACCGCCACAAGCGATGCCTTCGGATAGTGCCTTTCTAACCTAGCTAGAACATGAAGCAAGCTGACACTGTCTTTTCCACCAGAAACAGCAACAGCTACGCGGTCATCAAACCCAAGCATCCGATACTTGGCAATAGTGGCTCTTGTCTTGTCTTCGACAGATTTGGTGAAGCATCTTCTGCAGAGCTTCTCTCCAGAATACGGTCGGAAGAAAAACGCTTCCCTACGCATGCAAACAGTACAGTTGGCAATGTTGGCGATCATGCAATCTTCCACGTTTCAACCTACTCTTTACGAACACATAAATAAAAACAAGCCGTCGATATGTGTATGTAACGTGCGGAAATGCAGTTCAATCAATCTGGGTAGAAAATCAGCTCTTTTTCTTCCAACAACTTCTGAATGTTATTCACGGCCTCATAAACCTCTTGCTCCCGCTTCGCACCCACACAAACGAGCTTGCCTGCTGAGAATATGAGAAAAACAACTTTAGGCACATCCATCCTATAAACCGCACCCGGAAACTGCTCTGGCTCATACATGACCCTGCCAAGCTTGTAAACAACATTCTCCAAATCAATCTCACCACCCAAAGCAGCAGAAGCAACGATGTTCTGAATGTGAACTTCAGGCTTATTCGTAATCGAGATACCCTTGCTCCGCAATTCTTTCGCCACTTTATTCACTGCCTGAATAGCTTCTTTCTCTGATTTCGCTCCAGTACACACCATCTTGCCCGTCTCAAAGATCAACGTAGCTGTTTTCGGCTTCTTAAGTCGGAAGACGAGTCCTGGGAACACGTTCGGGCTGTATTCAGTGTGTGGAAACTTTTCAACTATCGTCTTCAAGCTTACTCTCTGGTTAAGCGTTGCCGATGCAACTATGTTTTGAATGCATATCGACGGTTTTCTCTTCGCCATTTCAGTTCCCTTCGAAATATGGAATATGCAATATTAATATTTATAATGTGCTTTCAATTCTTAACACTAACTGTTTTTGCACCATATCATTTTGTTCAAATCATGGTTCATAAGAGGTTTAGATTAGAGCGAGAAACGTAAAATCGCGGCTATACTGCCTAACGCCGTCAGTTTCGTGCCTGCCTCATGCTCAGTGCTAACCACAACCATTTTTCCGCCCTTATTCTCCACTTCTTTTATAACATCTTCAATAAACAAACGTTTCTCGTCACTAGACTCACGCAAAAGCGTGTCAGCTACAACAAGAGTCTCAACTGCGCCTGCTTTCGCTGCCTTCTCAACTTCTTCAAAACCATAAGTGACGCTCGTTTCACCTTTCCCCAGCCTCTTCAATATTTCTTCAGTAATCTCTGATTCCTCAGCAATCCGCAGTTGCTTAAAAGCCTTCAACAACACACCAGACCGCAAAGCCTCGTTTATTCCAGCGACACCTCCGTTATTGACGCTTTTCACGTCCACAACTGATTTCGCAACATCTGTCGCTTCATTCTGCAAAAACTTTGCGAAATCATTTTTTACAAAGCCCACGCCGATGACGACTATTGGGTTGCGCGCTTCAGTCCATACCTGACGCAGACTGTTTATTGTTTTCCTGAAATATTCATTCGTGGCGTTGCTTCTTTTTTCGGTTTCAAGCTTTCCAGGCAACTTTATCCTTTCCTCAACCTTCACCTCAATGCCGTACTGAGCAGTCATAGCGATTGCGTAGCCTTCGTCGTCTATTGAAAGGATTAGCATAGGTTTTTCAGATGACTTGCTTGCTCTTTCCAACCGGTCGATTTGGTGTTTAGCCCATTCTTTCTTGACAATCGTCAACGGAGTATTCAAAGCAATGCTGAGTGTGTGATGTGCACCTGTTGGCACGGTATCTGGGGCATCGCAAATAATTCCATGCACTCGAAGCCTGCCTAGTAGCTTGTCCCAAGCAACGGCTTCAACCCTAACGCCTAAGAAAACTGGAATTCTTTCGCCGCGTCCTGGTCTCGCGTATTTTTCGTCAGGCTTCATCTCTCTAGTCGTGTAGGCGAAAACCTCGTCATTCTTGTAAATGACGTTGCTCAAGTGCCAGAAATCGTCGAAAGTCTCTGGGATAACTTTCACGAAGCCTTTTTTGAGGTTTTTCTCCAGAATCTTCAAGCTTTGTTGCTCCTTAACAGAATCGTCAGTCAATAATCCACTTCACCTATTAAAAAACATAGCCAAGTTAGCGTGATTGTCAAAATATTATAGGCGAGTTTCTCTCTAGTTGTTGTCTAGGAAGGTGGGTGTGCCGTGAAGCTTGTGTTTTGGCTTTTGGACGTGAATTCTGAAGTTAAAGACGGCGTTTCCGAAGTTTGGCTTTGGGGCATTGACAGTTCTGGCAGAAGAGTGCTGGTTGTTGACAAGAGTTTTTTTACCTACTTCTACGTGATTGTTGAAGAAAGCTGTGACTCAACAACCGTTGTTAAACAGGTTGATAAAGACAGTTTTCCTTCAGTCGCGAAGCTCGAAGTTGTTGAGCGAAAGTTTTTTGGAAAACCCGTGAAAGCAGTAAAGGTTTATTGCAAAAACCCAGACGTCATGCCCCAGTATGCGAAGGCATTTCGAAACTTCGAAGCGGTAAAAGACTGCCTCGAAGATGACATTCGATACTCCATGCGCTACCTAATAGACAACAACGTTGTTCCGTGCGGATGGCACGAAACGCAAGTAACTGAAGAAATAAACAACAGAAACATTAAGGTTGACAAGGTTTACACGGCGGTTTCTCCACCCAAGCTTCTTGAAAAAACCGAGGTTCCACCACTGCGAATCTTGGTTTTCTCAACAATATACTACAGCAGAGAAGGCTCGCCGAAACCCGACAGAAACCCGATAACCATCATTTCTGTCGCAACAAACCAGAATGAAGAAAAACAATTCTTGGCAGATGAAAACAAGAACGACAAACCCGTTCTGGAAGCCTTCATCGACTACGTTCAGAGCTTCAACCCAGACATTATCGTAAGCTACGGCGGAAACGGACAGCATTGGCCGTATCTCATTGAAAGATGCAAACAGCAGGGACTACGCTTGTACGTTGACAGGGCAAAAACTGAACCTCACACGAGCGTCTATAGCCACGTTTCATTGACGGGAAGAGTCAACTTGGACCTTGCGGATTACGCTGAAGAATTTCCAGAAGTCAAAGTTAAAACTCTGGAAAATCTTGCGGATTATTTGGGCGTGATGAAACGTGATGATCGTGTCCTGATTGAAGACATCGATTTTGCAGACTATTGGGATGACAAAACAAAACGCGAAGCATTAGAGAGGTTTTCTGCTGACAACGCTCGTTGCGTCATGGGCATAACTGACGCTGTCTTGGATTTTGCCATGCAACTCTCGAACCTTGTAGGCTTGCCACTTGACCATGTTGGAACGGCTGCGGCAGGTTTCCGCGTCGAATGGTTCCTAATAAGACATACGCACCAAAGTGGTGAACTCGTTCCAAAGAGAATCGAACAGCCCTATAGACCATACGCTGGTGGTCTAGTGCTCCAGCCGAAGCCAGGGCTGCATGAGAACATTGTTGCCTTGGATTTCAAATCCATGTACCCCAACCTGATGATAGCGTATAATCTGTCTCCAGACACGTACGTACCGCCAACAGAACCAGCGCCGCGTGATGGCGTGTTTGAGGCACCAGAGGTCAAACATCGGTTCAGAAAATCGCCCACAGGCTTCTACAAGGAACTATTAACATACTTAATCAACGTGCGAAGTGAAATTCGCTTGAAGATGAAGAAGCTGAACCCGTCGAGCGTTGAGTATCGAGTTTTGGATGCTCGGCAGAAAGCCGTGAAAGTGATAACCAACGCCATGTATGGCTATGCGGGTTGGACGGGTGCACGATGGTACATGAAATCTGTCGCCGAAGCAGCAGCAGCTTGGGGAAGACACACCATTTTAACTGCCATAAAAATGGCTGAAGAGGCCCGATTAAGTGTTGTTTACGGTGACACAGATAGCATATTTGTGACAAACGAGCCTGAAAAAATCAGCACAGTCTCGAAGGAAATTAAGAATAAACTGGGTTTGGAGATTAATCCAGACAAGGTTTACGTGCGAATTCTCTTCACGGAAGCAAAAAAACGTTATGCTGGACTTTTACAGAACGGACGGCTTGATATTGTTGGGCTAGAGGTTATGCGCGGTGACTGGGCGGCCGTGGCGAAGGAAGTGCAAGAGAGAGTTCTGGAGGTTATCTTGAAGGAACAGTCTCCGCAGAAAGCTGTCAACTTCGTCCAGAACTTCATAGACAAAATCAGAAAGAAGAACGTGCCATACCGTGACCTTATTATTTGGAAGACGTTGACCAAGCCTGCTGAAGAGTATCAGGTTAAAGCCTCACATGTTGAAGCCGCAAAGATGCTGCGTGATAAGGGATGGATGCTTGGAGTTGGCGACAAGATAGGCTACGTAGTGGTTGTTGGTACGGGACGTTTGTATGAGAAGGTTAAGCCTTACATGTTTGGTTCCTACGATGAAGTGGACACCGAATACTACGTGTCTAAGCAAGTTGTACCTGCGGCTGCGCGGGTTCTTGAGTTGTTCGGCATAACTGAGGATGACTTGTTGAAGCCTAAAAAGGAAGAGAAAGAGGGCAAGAAGATAACTGACTTTTTAGGTGGCTAGCTTTCAGCTGCAACGTCTGAAAAAACATTTAACTGAACAGTTAAAGAGGGTCTGACTGCGTCAGAGACGCGTGAAGCGATGATTCTTTTTATGTTTTTCTCAACAGCCAAGTCAACGATTCTCTGAGTTATTATGCCGTCAAAGATTATGGTGTCAACGCCTTCCATTTCCTGAAGCTTCTCAGCCAGCTGGCTTACTGGCAACCGTTCTAGTTGCTCCATTTTTTCGTTCAATAGAACCGCTTCTAATGTCCCTTCCAGCGTTTTTGCTGTTTCAGCGATTTCTTTTGGAAACTCTACTTTTGGCTTCTCTCTTTTCTGTTTGTACACGTCTTCTATGGGGACTTTGGCTTCTAACGCATCGAAGATTTCTTTGCAGTTCAGTTCTTCAACTTCTTTTCCTCTGGGTGCTCTGCCGATGTACTTAACGTTGGTTACTTGGATGAGTTCTTTCAGGATTAGGTCTCCGCCCCTGTCTCCATCCAGAAGAGCAGTGGCTTCCTTCTCTTTGCAGATTTTCTTTATTGATTCTGGAACCTTGGCTCCTTCCAAGGCTACGGTGTTCAGCAGCCCGCATCGCATCAGGTTGATTATGTCTGCTCTTCCTTCAACAACGATTATCTCTTTCGCGGTCTCAAGTTCTGGTCCTGCGGGCAATTCCTCAGATCCATATTTTTCAACTTTGCCGATTTTTAGCGTGTCCGAGACTTCTTTGAAGACTTCATCAACTGACGGCATGGATTCAATCGTCCATTTGTGAAGAATCTCTTTAGCTCTGTCGATGATGACTTTTCTTCTGGCTTCTCTTACGTCTTCGATTTTTTCAAGGGTTACTTTTGAGGCGCATGGACCTACTCGGTTTATGCTCTCTATGCTTGAAGCGATGAGTGCGGTGGACACTCGGTCTAGGCTTGTTGGAATGGTTATGGTTCCTGTGGTTTTGTCTTGTTTAGAATGCAGTTCGATTTCTATCCTTCCGATCCTACCTGATTTTTGCAGTTCTCTCAAGTCAAGTTCTGGTCCGAAGAGTCCTTCGGTTTGTCCGAAGACTGCTCCTATAACGTCTGGTTTTTCAACTACTCCTTCTATTTCAAACTTCGCTTGTATAACATACTTTATGGTAAAAGTTTGGGATGAACCCGTAAGCGTACACCTCCGATGATCTACGTGTTAAGTTCGGGTAAGTTGTGATCGCGTGAAGAGAGATTATTCTGCTCTCACTCTACGTGATTGATACCTTTACTCTATATTACGTTTATGAATTACCACTAACCTTGCTATTTAATGTTTCCATGTAAGAAGCTAAACCTTCAACGTCTTTGACTTCTTTTCCAACAAGCCTGAAGAGTTCACTCCAGAAAATCGTGTTTGGCGTTATGTCTTGTCTTTCGAAACGCTGTTTTAACATGCTTATCAATTGCTTTCCACGCCTGTCATGATCTAGCAACAAAATAACCTCGCGCCTTCCCTTTTTGCTGATTTCACGAACCACATCTAACAACGATTGTCCACCAGTTTTTGCGGTTATTATTTCGCCTTCAACACCGAATTTTCTGAGGGTTTCCACGTCTTTTTTGCCTTCAACAACTATCAAGGCTCCACACGCTGAGGCTTCAGCCAGACGCTGGAGAATTTCGAGAATCTTTTCTTCTTTTTCTCTCAAGCGGGTTGACAAAAATCTTTACCTTGTTATCTGAGCGTTCTTCACGGTTTCCAAGCATTCTTTTGCTTCTTTGTCGGTCTCGAAGTATTTTCGGATTGGCTCAAGAATTTTTGCCAGTTCATCGGCTACGCCATTTTTAAGGTCTTGCGGGTGCAGGCTACCTGTTCTGTAGACGTTTTCCAGTTCATCATAAGTTTGAAACTCGATGGGTCCGCCGAATTTTGCAGGGCGGTCTATCTTGAAAGTTTTGTTCTCGTGGAATACTACGTGTTTGGCTATTTCCAGCAGCGGGTTCATTTCCGCCTGTTTTTCGGGGCACCATGCTTTTCGTATTTTTTCTTTTATCTGTTGTTCGGTGTCATGTATGAATATAGCAGTCCACGGTTTGGATTTGCTCATCTTGCTGGCTATTACCTGTTCCAGTTTGTCTTCTGTTTCGAGTTTTACGGGTTCTGCTATGCCCATCAACACGTGATGGTGGACGGCAACGGGTTTTTCCCAGCCCATTTTTGGGAACACTTCTCTTGCGAGCACATGTGCTTTTCTTTGGTCCATGCCGCCGTGGGGGATGTCTGCGCCTATGGTTTTTATGTCGACTGCTTGCATGGACGGATAGAAGTACTGAGAAAGGTCGAGTTTTTCGTTCTCGCTCCTGCCCATTATTGTTAGGCATCGTAGGGTTCTGCCCAGAGTCATGTGTTTTGAGAATTTCAGCAGGTTTCTCCAGTAATCATCGTTGTTGTGGTATAGTTCTGAGCCTATGACGGTTTTTACTCCTGGGCAGAGGAATTTGAAGGCTTTCTCATAGTATTTTGTGGCTTGTAGCAGTTTGTCCCAGTCGCCGCCGAATTTGTTGTTGATGAAGCTGTGCCAGTCTGCGAAGTAGGCTTGGCATGTTATTCCTGCTTTTAGGAAGTCGTTTATTTTGAAGCCTGAAACTATCAGGTTTCCTAGGTGTAGCAGTCCAGAGATTTCGAAGCCTTGATAATGTTTTGGATGATCGTTTGTTTCGAACAACTGTCTTAGTTCTTCTTCTACGAGGATTTCTTCCGTCGGCGGTTTCTTGACTAGTTCGATTTTGGTTTCAATGTCCAAGTTCTTAGCCTGCTGGTTTTTTGGGTCTTCTTACCCCTCTATGCGAAAGCAAAACTTAAAAGTTTAGTTTGCATGGCTCCGTAAAGTCTGGTTTTTTCGCGGGCTGCGTGTTTCCCACGTAACCTAACGCTTAACCTCATCGTCAAGGAGCGCTACGCTCCTCTCGGTTAAGATCTCCCGTCGTGGGATGTTGTGCCCGCGCCCACCGTGTCCCATGTTTGGGTGAACCCGCCATCACGAGACGAGCATGTCTAAGGACGTGCTGCTTCCGTTGGGTCCGTCTGCATGGATTTATCGATGGGATTGAATCGGCTCGTTAGTTGTCATCGCCAAGGATTGACAGTGTCTCTGGAAAATTAAACGTTACTGTTTACTGATTCAGCTGCTGATGCCAGCGGATAGAGGCTCTCTCGGAGAGACCTACCCCCCTTATATATAGATTGAACTTGTGGTTGTGGCTGATTCCTCCTTTTACTTTAGAACATGGTTTGGTTGAGATTTAAGGGAGGTCTCAGAAGTGTAATTTGTAGGCTTGGCTTGGGGGTTTTGATGATGGTTTGAGGCTTGAATCGATCAATACCGCCTACCCCGTCATAATTTCTATTCGGGTTTTCGATGTTTGTTTGAGGCTTTGGAACAGTCAATACGGACCTACCTCCTCTAGGTTTTTGCAAAGAATTTCTATTAGGCTTCGAATGTGGTGTTGTGGGTTCGGGTTGGTTTCCGATATTTTTATTGCGTAGGGTTGTGCTGTATTGTTTGGGCTGGCGAGTTGGTGTGTGGCTTTCGGATCCCCTTAGAAAGGGGATTTGAGGAAACTCCGCCCACGTGTAGAATTGCAGCGTCCGCAAGGGCGTAAGGCGAGAGCCTTGGCTACGGAGCAGAAACGAAACGTCCACTTCAACGGCTGTGATGCATGTTAAGTTGCTGAGCGGGATGGTTGGGGTGTGAAACGGTGAAACGGCTGTCCTGCAAGTGGAAAGGGCAAACAGACGCAGATGAGGTATCTACCTGAAGCGCGGGTAGCCCGCTTAGCTGAATGCCACAAAAAGAAACAAAAGGCGGGTTACGACCAACACACCAGCCCTTTTCACTGAACATGCCCCCTCTACAAAATGGACAACTAATAGACAACGGATGGACGTACATCTGCACAACACCACAAAACATAATGATGTTCCGCAAACGCAAATAACCCCTTCTTTCTTCTTCGAGAAATGAGAACCACTTTTTGACAAACCTTAGCGTGCGGTCTCATACCAAGACATCATTTTGTCTTCATGTTCTGCAAAGCAATGCCCTTGTAATATGAAATATCCTCAGCCTGAACCCGTGTGAAAATATCTTGAAATCTCTCGAAATCTGACAATTTATAATAATCGCTTTCTTGAATTTCCAATTCGCTTATTCTTTGTGCATAGAAAACGTTACCTTCTGGGACTATGACTACAAGAACGGAATCATTCCAGAATTCCTTGATATTCTTAATCTCATTAGCTCTAATCATTGGCGGTGATTTGCCACGCATCTTCACTTCTACAAGCATTACGTTTTGGTCATCGCGAACAAGCAAATCTGGAGAGAACCTTATTCTGCGACCAGTCTTGGAGTTTCTCGTTTCTTCTGTAAGTTTTGACTTGAGTTCCGACAAAGTACTCTCATAACCATAGGGATAAACTGAATAACCAGACTTTTCCAGCATGAATCTGACAATGTCCTTATACAAGCTGCCTTTCAACATATTGTCGTAATAGAATTGGCTCAATATTCTCACTTGTGCCTTTCTTTGATGAATTAGAAAGAAAAGCATTATGAATTTTGAATTTACATCAAAAGCGCGCGCTTATGTCGTGCTCGCATGACGCTCGCGCTCCAACCCACAAAAACTCAAAACAACAACCGGCCCGCGTTTATCATCTAAGGACAAAACTTTACCCCCAAACCCATTCACGCTTCCTCAACCAAACATCTTCGATTATAGGAAATGCATAAAAGAGAACTTGAACAAAACCATAATTCTCTTGTCTTCGAGGTACACAACGACATGCTTTTCTACTACAGAAGACGGCGGCGTTATTGGCAAAGCGACCCCGCCAAATTCGACAAAGCCTATGAAATGCGGCACAATCCAACGAGAGCAGAAGCAGCCATGTGGGACATATTGAGCGGACAAATAAGGCAGAAATTTCCAAACCACATATTCCACCGTCAATACGTTCAATACGGCTATATCCTAGATTTCTATTGCCCAACATTGCGCTTGGGTATAGAAGTCGATGGCTATGTGCATGACGAACAAAAACAATACGATTCGCGTCGAGATAATGCCCTTGCAAGACGCGGCATACAGATATTTCGATTTAATAATGATGACGTTCTCTACAACACACAAGTTGTCGCTTCTGAGCTTTGTCAGATAGTTGAAGGAAAAGACAGCCACAGGGGTTTCATAGCTGCACCTGAGTACACAACAACTGCTGCTCGAACACTCCAAACGAAGACTAGCAGTAATTGTTTCATAGCTACAGCCGCATATGGCACGCCAATGGCTCAAGAAATTAGCACCTTGCGACGATTCAGAGATTCAAAAATGGAACCAAACTTGATTGGTAGATGTCTCATTGCTTTATACTACAACACAAGTCCGCCTTTCGCGAGAGCCATTGCTCCAAGCAAGTTTATGAGAGCTTTTGTAAGAATGAACTTGAAGCCAATTATCGCTTTCTTGAAATTAAACAACGAAGCTTGACGGCACGCGTGCGCTATCGTCTCCTGTTGTTTTCTTTAGTCTCAATTACGGAGTGGCATCGTGGACAGTGTCTAGGCACTCCCTCACTCTTGAATTCCAGACTACATGATGGACATCTGTAGTTTTTACTTCTGTTGTATCTTCTCTCACTCATCTTTTCTCACCTTCTTATGCGCGCGCTATATCGAAAGCTCTTTAGGATACGTATAACATTTGGCTCAAGAAGAAGGAAAAACAATGGTGAAAGTAACTATCAAGCCATGGGAAGAAGTCATCATTCATGAAAGTATACAGCATGTTCTTGAAGACTTCATTAAAATTTGTGGCGTTGGAGTACAACCAGGTGGTTTAGCACCACCGCTATTATGGGCAGAAGGCATAGTTTTTAGAAGTGGACCTATGCCTTCAACAGACTCAGTTACAAAAGAGATGCTTGAGAATAAGGTTCACTGGGTTTCTGTTGAATGGGCAATAATGCCAAAATACCAACAGGTCATAATGATTAATGAGATCAACGCCAGAATCCCAATAATAAACGTAAGCGCTACTGCGATTCTTTGTGATGTAGCCAAGACATTGAAAACACTGATTCCAACAACTTAATTCTTTTTGCCCTAGTTAACTATGGCGCGCGCGCTGTATCTTGACGGCGACGCAGAATAAACAGACAGAACAGCATAACTCTCAAACACACAACAACTTAAAGACAAACTAGAACAAGCAGACCAAACCAAATGAATCTTAAATTCATAAACAATATCTTGCTGTCAAAACATCAAAGTTGTGATTTGCAATGAGAAAAGGATCCAAACTGAACAAAAAAATTAGAAGCCGAGAAGTCAAAGTTGATGCAAAAGCCACCAGAACTCTCAGAACACTCAGCAACGAAGAAGCATTCCACTTCTACGAAGACATCGGCAAGCCAACTGGAGAAAGCGCCAGAAGCCTCCGCGATTTCATGGAAAAAACCAAATCAGCGAAGCTGGAAAGCCTGATCTTTCACCTCAAAAGAAACGATATCAAGAACTGGGTTGAGAACACGCTTGAAGACCCGAAGTTAGCCAAAAAGCTTGAGAAAATACCCGTTACGCACAACAACAAGCTCAGAACAGAAGTCCGTTCAGTTGTGCGAAACCGTCTGAAAGAACTAGAGGCAACCTCTGAACTAGTGACTATTTGCGTCGAAGAACCAGCAACCATCACCGCCTAACATTGCCCCACTAAAGAACGCATCAAGCTTTCATTCAACGCTAAGAAACATGATATAAGAGCAAGAAAGCGACTTCAACAACATAGCGCACGCTGTGGCGCTGATGGTATACACAGTATGTATTTTGAGTACGGATTCTCTTTTCATAAAACTGTTAATCTCGTAATCACATTGTAGAACCCAGATGATATAATTGAGCACATCAAAAGAACTTGAGACACTCAGAAGCACAAGGACAAAGTTCGAAGAAGAGTCACACTCCTTGACAGAAAAGCAGAAGAACCTAGAAGAAAAGGTCAAGATGCTTGAAGAGAACATAGCCATTGAAAAGCTGAAGAATAGCAATAAGGCTACAAGTGAGGCTATATCTCAGCTGGAATCTAAGATAAACGGGTTGGAACAGAAACTGAAGGAAATTACAAAAGTGCCAGAGGCTCCTAAACATACATTTGAAACCAAGTCAGAGGTCGCTGCCGCTCCCGAACCAGAACAAGTGAAGCCAGAGACCGTTGAGTCAATACCAGAGGAAGCAGCTGAAGAAGAAACTGTTACAGTGGTACCCTTTGAAGAGCCTATGGTGGCTGGACAAGAAGAGTACGGCGAAAATCTGAAGAAACAACCTGAGAAGAAGAAGCGAAAATTCTTCTAGACATAGAGCAGGCTTGTCTCTTATTCTCTATTGATATTATCAGCGTAAGCTGGGATAGTTGCCTAGCGTCTGTAGTCGTTTTCATGAAGGAAACGTATGCTATTCGTTCAAGCGACCTGATATGTCTTCCCAATTGAGCATTTCGAAGCAGAGTAGTGTTTCCGTTTTGCGAATGAGTGGAGACTTTCTCAGTTCCATGATTTTGGCATCAATGCTCTTCATCGTCCCTCGTAGGAGCATAACCGCATCGAAAGACCCGTGGACGAAATCCATCCGCTCTACATTGATGTCTTTTGGCAAACCCCTAGACATCACGTAATCAGCAAACTCTTTTTCTTTACCAGGCTGAATCTCTATGAGAACGTAGGCTCGATAGTCTTCAGAGCTCATAAATGCTTTTTTAGCTGTGTTCAAGCTATTAGCGTTTTCTGTTATGCACGCGCTCTTGACTTTACCCCAACAAACCGAGCCAAGAAACACAGGGTGAAAACACAAACAGCATCGACAACGAAGACAACAAAATAACAAACAATACCAAATTACTAAGCCCTAAAAGTCGGGTTACGACCAACACACCAGCCCTATGGAATAGTACATAGAAGCATGAGAATTCTTACTTCGTTCATTAAAGCAAATTGAATGTTGGAGAGAATGAAGTCGTATCATTGATGTCTAGCAGCAAACATTATATCTTTTACATTGTAACTGTTAAACTGTAAAAGTAATTGATTTGGTGTTGGTGTTGACTAAAGCTAGAATAGTCGTTGATGGTGTGGTTCAAGGGGTTGGTTATAGAGCGTTGGTTAAGCAAGTGGGAAAACAGTTGGGTTTAAAGGGATTAATCAGGAATCTTGAGGATACCAAGGTTGAGATTTTCTGCGAGGGGCAAGAGGACAATATACGCGAGTTCCTGAGGCGAATCGATAGGAAGACGGAAGGCAGGGATGTCCTAGGCATCAATGTGACTGGAATCGAATGTTATTGGGAAGGTCAAGGTAATTATCGTTCTGCATGGAAAGAATATGCAGGGTTTGAAGTAGATTATCAAGTTGGAGATGTGACGCCAGTTGATAGGGAAACACTGGAAAGTCAGGAGTTCGCTAAACTCTATTTTATAGGATTTCGGGATGAAATGAAAGGGTTCAGGCATGAGACAAACAAGAATTTCGAGGCGATGGACGCAAAATACGGTGACATATCAAAAGAACTGAAGGAGTTCAGAAAGACCGTGAAAGAGTTCTTGGATGCTTTCCTCTCTGAATCCAAGGGTAAAGACCGATCTTAAAACAGAAAAGAGAGGAATAGCGGAAAGTATCTCCACTTCTAGTGGTGTCGCAAACAACACACCAGCCTACAGCGAAACCCACTACACTAAAGAATCTATGATATCGAAAATCAGGGTACAGTTTTGTAACTAACTATCAAGTGAAGTGTATAAAACTGCAAGCAAATGCCCTGTGGAAGAGGTTGCATAAATGATTTAGAAGGAAGAATTCCTAAATGGTACTGGATGGATGCATGGAAAAACCCAAGCAAAGGGAACTGAAAGAAGAGAGTTCATACGCTATACTTAAAGGTGAAAGCAATGATGCATTGAAAAATCCAAACAAAAGGATTGAAAGTGTGATGCGTGGTAGCTCTCGAATGAGAAATAGTCGTTCCTGTGATTTTCGTTGTCCAACACAACAGCCTTACTAGTTTGCATTCTGAATCTGTCATTCAAGTTACCACTTTGATCTCAATCCATCAATGTGCTAACGAAAACTTGATTATCACTCACAAACACAGTCTACCACATGATAATCGATTGCCACCTACATCTGCCTGCCTTAGAGAAGGGAAAGACTCTAGAACAGTCAAAAGCAGAGTTACTTCAAGAACTCTCCAGAAACAAAGTGGACTACGCCATACTGATACCAGACAACACTCCCCACTCAGAAATAGGCAGCCAAGACGAGGTTCTACAACTCACCAAAGACGACAAGCAACTGTACATCATGGGAACCATAGACATCCAGAAACGAGACTACAAGTCTCAAACACAGAAACTCGCACAACTATTCAAAGCAAGAAGAATCGTTGCCACAAAAATCTTCCCAGGACACGACCCAATCTACCCCACCGACAAAAGACTTCTGCCCGTCTATGAACTATGCAACAAGTATGATTTGCCAATAGTCATCCACACAGGCGCAAGCTCAAAACATCAAGAACCCGAAAGATACAACGACCCGAAGCACATAGTCAAGATAGCAAAGAAATTTCCCACGCTCAAGATAGTTATCGCACACTACTTCTATCCGAAAGTTGAGTATTGTCACGACTTGACAAAGCCCTATGATAACATTTACTTCGACACCTCAGGCTTGGCTGACGAAGAGGTCATCGCTGAAACAGGATTAACCAAAATAAAGAGAATTCTGGCTCTAACAGCAAACGAACATCCGAACAACATTGTGTTTGGAACAGACTATGCTATGTGCAGCATAAAAAAACACGTAGAACTTATAGAGTCGCTGGAAGTGGATAGGCAAGTCAAGAACAGAATATTCAGCGAGAACGCCATCAAACTGTTTCATCTGAAACTGTAACAACATCCATTGTTTCAGTTTGTCAGTTTCTTCACAATCTGCGCCTTGTTCCTGTTATACCACTGAGCAATCTTAGAATACAATTTCAACCTGTAGAGCTTGGCTCTTCTTGGGTCATTGACTAACATCCAATAAGCGTAACCGAAATCCTCAATCGAGCCAGCAGTTATTACGTCAGGTATGAACGCTATCTCTCTATCTGACAATTGATGGTGTTTCTTGTATTCTCTCAGAAAAAAGTTAGCCCGTTTCAAATCTAACTTGTGTTTATGTTTTCTATCCCTGCAAGAGTACTGCAACACTATAGAAAGGTCTTTCACCAAAGTATCATTCATCGTACCCACATTCTCGAAATCAATCAACCCCACCAACTTCCTGTTTTCCCACAACGTGTTTTCTGGATTGACATCTCTGTGCAACGGATACCTTGGAAGCTTTGAATACTCACGTCCATCCAAGCTTTCTATCAGCGGAATCAGGATTGATGACTCTTTAAGAAAAATCTGGTCTTTTCTGCTCTGCCGATTCTTTTTCAGAATTTGCGCTCTAAACCCTTCAAGTTCTCTTATGATAGATTTTCTCTTAAACACTTCTCCAGCGCCCTTTTTATTGTCTAAACTGGAACTCTCAATTATTTTATGATAAATCGCCATCATCTTTGCACATTCTTCAAGTTCTGGATAACCGAACTGCTCGCCTTCCTTTCCTTCGATGTATTCATAAAGCCAGAAACGGGAACCTTTGAACCGTAAGATGAAACTCCCATTTTTCATACTTATCGGAACAGGAATTCTGTAAGGAAATCCCTTTTCTTTTAAATAGGTCAGATAATCTAGTTCGAATTTGAAGTCGATTGTTACTGCGAATTGGGTAACTTTTCTTAAGACGTATTTTCCTTTTGTGGTGTTAAGAATCCAGTTGATGTTGACTACGCCTTTAGTTGCTTGTTTATGGCTTACCAGTTCTCCGATGTCCCAGTTTTTGAGAAGTGCCTCGATCTCTTTTTTATCCATCTTATTCTCCTTTGCGTCGTACGTACTGATGAAGCAAGAATTGGCGAGTACTAGCTAAAAGGTGTTTATCCCTGATATCTATCTTGTTGAACGGGATGAATGTTTGCGGAGCATTTCCACTGTTGATTTACAACCGACACGCCAGCCTGAAAACTTATTATCGTATAAACTCAATAGTGCGAGTGAGGGCTTCATCGTGATTGGTGTTGTTGTTGATGTTGATGATACGCTGGTAAGCACTGATCGTAGTATGCCAGGGTGTTTGGCGTCTGGTTCTTGGGTGTGAGGTTCCTTTGGATGATGTGGAGACTCTTGGTTTGGAGCAGATTTTTAACAAGTTTGCTTCGCCAGAACAGAAAACGCGGGCAAGCGAGCTTTCGAGGCGTTTTTGGGGCATCTCACTTTGTTTAGAAGAAGCTGGAACTGAGCTGTTTAAGCTGCATGAGCCTATTCCGTTTAGTGCTGAGGTTCTTCAAACGTGGACTAATCATTGCAGAGTGATTTATCTTACTGGAAGACCTGAAAGCGTGCGTGAGTTGACGTTGGGTGAGCTTGAGAAGTTCGGCTTTCCCACTAGTAATACGCAGTTGGTTATGTTTAGTTTGGAAGATTTTGCTCGTGTGCGTGGGTTAAATCCTTCTGGACCGACGCTTGTTGACGCAAAGTCTAGGCTATTTTCCGTTATATCTAAGGAATATAAAATTGTTAGAGTGGTTGATGATTATCCTGGTTATTTTCCCATTTTCAAGCAGTTCGGCGTTCCAGACAGGATAGGGTTGCTGCGTTCAAAGAGATATTCACCACAGCAATACTTGGACAAAGGCGCTACGAGAGTTGTAACAAGTTGGTCACAACTACAAAATGACCTGCCTGAAATGGTATAACTTTTCTCGGGAACCTATAGAAAAATAGGAATTTGTGGGATGTCACCTTCTATGATAGAATTACAACCAGCACACAAAGTAGTTAGGATACTTGACCTCATTGTATATTAGATGTGTATGGCAAATGCAAAACAAAGAGAACAGTGCAAAAGAAAAAGCGAAAATCCTGCAAAACGTGATTAAAGAATATCTAGATCAGATCGTAATTCATCCAACCCTTGAAACAGTTGAGAAAGATTTTCATGCAATTGATAGACTAGGAAGTGTCCACATCATACTTGCTGTTTCCTCTGAGGAAATACACAAAGAAGGTAGCAAGTTTGATGAGGATTACGCAAAGAGCTTGACCTACGAACAATACATGTATATTAAAAACACTTTGACTAATATGATAAGCTCTGATTGTGAGCAAATCAAAAAGAATGAACTCAAGGAATTGGGAAAAATCACGTGGGATTTATGTTCTAGAAAATGTTTGCTAAATTACTTAAGCAGAGAATTAGATTGGGTCACAGTTTCAATTCTCTCTGCATCATATATTAGTTCGATTGTTCTTCTTAGAAGCGTCTTTGAATTGCTTATAGGAATCGCAACTCGTCAAACAGGCTCTATGACTAATAGGATATCCAGTATCTGGTTTCTTTCAAAGAATGACAAAAAGAAGCTCAACAAACTCTGGGGAGAGCTTTGTGAATGGGCACATCCGTATGGAAGCTGGGTGAAAAACACATGCTCTGTTTTCATGGCCTATAAACCAATGTATCATCCCGTTCTTTGCGAGAACTGTGTCGAAAAACTAGAACAGATTACAGATTTACTACTTGTTGTGACGATTAAGAAATTCAAAATCAACAAGGAAGATCTCAAGATGAAGTTGGCGAAATATAAAGTTGATTTGTCAAAGTATCCAATATTCATGAACGGTTAGTGTCAATAAGAGATCAGGCATGCAAAGGCACCGATAGATCGCTTAAGAAGGGGAAGTTACGGAGGATGTCTCCACTGTTAGCGGTGTTACAACCAACACGCCGACTCTTCCATAGAAACCCAACTACCTATTTGCGCTTCCTTTGCAACATCGGAGTTTTTTTATGACTAACTTTTGAAATCACGTGCTGATTCGTTCAGCCTGCGAAATCTTATCTTGTGCGCGTGATAAGAAACTAACATTGTTATAAAGAAAAAAACCACGCCCAGTGCCAACAAGGGAGTGGTCATATCTTCTAAGAAAAGAATGCCGTTCAACTTAACAACAGAGACAGAAATACCTACAAAGATTATTGTTCCAGAATGCACAACGGCGTAGACAATTGAATAAGACACAGGACGCCATTTTTCCAATTTTGGTTTCAGGTCGATATGGAAAACTTGGAAAATCGCAACTGTCAAAACAAGCTCAATGAATATGTGAGTCTTACTCAAAACTGAAAGCATTAGTGAGACGAGAAAAGAAATGGAAAGGAGACGAAATCGATCATAATTGAAATTGCTAACACGAACACTCTCTCTCCTTCTGTAAACTTTTCTCTTTACATAGACAATAACAGAATAGATAGCTGCTACATTCGTAAGGACAGAGAAGCCATAAAAGAAGAGCTTGCTGTTTTCGTTCAAGTAGCTTGGATATATTGTAAGAATGGAGAATACAAAGGCATTTACAGAAATAAGAAAGATGACCAAGTCTCCTTGAGAAGGAAGCGAGAATGCATGGACGCTTTGGGATATTTTTCGGAGAAGCTCAATTTCAGTGCTCAGCCTACTTGTCAAGCAAATGAGCATGAAAAGAAGATACCAGCAACATGTCAAGATCCAAAACAACAGCATATAGACAAGATATGGCAGAAAACACACAAGGAAAATTGATAGAATGCCAAAGTTGATTAGTATTAATAACGCAATGCTTCCACCCCCGGTGCCTGAGAAAAGCGGTCTCAAGAAGCTGTCCCAACCAAAAGTTGTCTCTACTTTCTCATCTGATTCTAACAGAGTGTCAGCGAAATTTCTTAAGAGATTTTTCCTTCGCCACGAAATCATACCATGGATCAACCATAGTATCGTAAACATAAGGAATAGAGGTGCAAAAACCATCGAAACAAACCAAAAACCCAGTAGCATCAGTGCTATCAGCTCGACAAACAAACCTGCAGTGTAGTAACCTGACAAACGGCCAATTCGACTTTTTTCCATTTCGTATTTGTCATCCGCGAATTCATCTTTGGAACCCATTCTTCGAAAAATCGTCTGGAGCAGGTTGGGCGACTTCCTTATCTCCAGTGATACCAGTGCACTCATTATTAGCGCGATAAAAAGAGCCGAAAAGATCAAAGTGGGCGTAAGCCTAGAAAATTCAGAGCCAACAGGTGACTCCAAGTGTGAAAAAGGAAGGAACACGCCTCTGATGTGGTAAGCAAACAAAGCATATAGGGCAAGGAAGGAGATAAGAACGGTACATCTGAAACCTTTTCTCTTAGAAAATGTCTTTGTCTTGTAAAACTTGTCTAATAATGACGGGATCTTATTCACAAACGTCAAGAAGATCATCCAATCAATGAGCAACGCAATATCTTGAAGAAATGGCCATTTGAAAACAAGGACTCCCAATGCCAATGCAATTATAAGCAAACCTGCTTCTATCTTTGAATTATCCATTTCGGGATGCCTTTGCAATTCCTTCTCTTGTCACATAAGCTATTCAACCTTAAATAGATAGTAGAGTGTGCTCTGAATCAGTTGCCAGATTTGAGGAAATAAGCATGAATTATAAAGAACAAGATTACATAGCGATAGTTTGAGCAATTCAAAGATTCCCTGCCTTTTTTTGCCTCAGTCTGGTCATTCCATTTCATTTATACACCTTCGCTATGAGGATGCCAGTTAATGCAAGAACACTAACTTGTATTTTTGCCTGTTCTACAAGGGCATCAGAATAAAAGTAAAGTCTATATTTGTAGAGGTTTCATCATGTTGTTTGTGTGAACGTCTAATATGGAAAGTATTGATGATTACGTGTTACAAGTTTCCAACCTCTCTGTCAAACTCCAAAACCAAACCATCCTCGAAAACGTAAACTTCAAACTAAAAAAAGGAACCGTCCTAGCAGTCGTCGGACCCAACGGCGCAGGAAAAACCATACTCTTCAAAGCACTACTAGGCTTAGTACCCTACACGGGGAAAATCGTCTGGACACCCAAAGCAAGAATCGGCTACGTCCCACAAGACATCGCCGTAGACGACATCCCCATATCCGTAAAAGACTTCCTCTCCTTCGAAAACCACGTAGACGTAGAAGCCTCCCTAACCCCAGTCAAACTAGAAAACAAAAACGTAGCAACCAAAACCCTAGGAATCCTATCAGGCGGACAACTCCGCAGAGTACTAATCGCATGGGCATTAGCCGACAAACCCAACGTCCTCTTATTCGACGAACCAACCACAGGAGTCGACCACGACAGCGAAGAACCCATATTCATAACACTCAACGAACTAAAACAAAAACACATGATAACCGTGCTCCTGATAACCCACGACGTACACATCGTCAGAGAATACTCCGATTATCTTCTCGCACTAAACAAATGTGTCACCTTCTTCGGCGAATCAAAAGAAATAATGAACCCCGAAGTACAGAAAATAGTCTACGGCGAAACCGTCTGCGCAGGAACACCCGACGAAAACAGGTGACCCGCCAACGCTGGACACACTAATCCTCAGCCTGATAATAGGCGGCTTCGTGGGCGTATCAGCAGGCTACCTGGGCTCACTCATGGTACTAGAAAAGATGGCGCTCGTCGGCGATGCACTTTCACATGTAGCCTTGCCCGGACTTGCTCTAGGAATTTTGTTCAACTTCAACCCCTTCATAGGAGCCTTCGCTTTTCTGTTCGCCTCAGCTGTCATCGTCTGGCACCTCGGCAGAGTCACCAAGCTACCCTTCGAAACAATAGTCGGCGCCGTATTCACCTTCGCCCTAGCAATCGGCGTCCTAATCATACCCGAAGCCGAGCTTCTCGAGGCACTTTTCGGAGACATAACCAACGTAACCATCCTAGAAACCGCCGCAGCCGTCGCCATCTCCGTAGCAGCAGCACTCCTAACCAAGATCATCTACAAAAAACTAGTACTAAGCATGATCTCAGAAGACCTAGCAATCTCAAAAGGCATCAACGTAAGCAGAATAAACCTCCTCTACCTCCTACTCGTCTCAATAATCGTAGCCGTAGGTATCAAAATAGTAGGAACCCTCCTCGTAGGCTTCCTAGTCGTCGTACCCGGAGCCGCAGCAAAAAACGTCAGCTCCGACCTTTCAAAGTACGCCCTGTTAAGCGCTTCTTTCGGAGCAGCCAGCGCCTGTGCCGGAATACTGCTGTCGAGCTACTTGAACTTGGCAACTGGACCGATGGTAGTGCTCTCAGGAATCGTCGTTTTCGTGGCAACCGTCCTAGCAAAGTCTAGAGCAAGATAGAACGTGCATACCACGATTTCGTTAAAGTAGAGCCAGAGAGGGAAACGTCTGCAACGTTGGCATTGTTACAGCTAACACACCAGCCCTCTAGAAACTATGCTATGCTTCAAGTTACTCCCACAATATAGTCTCTTTACATACCTGCCTCTCTCGTTGGTCATAGTGAAGTAGCGTTGTACGGTTCACTGAGGCTTTGAGGCGCATGGGCAGCAAGCATCAACCTAAGAAGTGTGATTGCTCTTATGTTGCTTTTCAGGCTGGTTAACGGATGCCAAATAACGTGACTGATTTTTGCTTGTTTTGTGTATACTTGAAATTTTTTGTTTTGATCAAGTAGAAGAAGACGCTAAGCGCTATGCTTCTTCTTCTACCTGTCTTTAAATCAGTACTGGAAGGTTCAGTTTGGTATTGGTGGCTTTCGTGGATTTGGAACGTGTTGGTCAAACAAGACTTGGTTGAAAAGTGGTCTATATTGGTTCTGACTGATTCATTGAGGGCTGGGTGCTGCAGTGAAAGTAAGGAAAGAAAATTTTAAGTGGGATCTTCGCTTTATCGTTAATATGGTATTTGGTAATCCCATTGATGGGAGTTGAGTGGGTATGCCTGTTGAGATAGGATTGGAGATGTATGCGGAGAAGAGTGTGGTTTTGCCGTTTTTTACGGGTTATGTGGCTCGTGGTTTGTTGTTGCATGTTGTGCGGATGGTTGATCCTGCTGCGTCTGGTTTGTTGCATGAGTTGGATGTGTCTAAGCCTTATAGTGTTACGCCTTTGCGGTTTAAGAGTAAAGCGCGGAATGAACAAGGTTATGTTTTAGATGCGCTATTTCCTTGTCGTGTCAGTTTCAGGTTTTTGAAGGACGAGTATAGCACGTTTATTCTTAATTATTTTCAGAAGCAGAACAGCTTGATGGTTTTTGACACGGTTTTTCGTATTGCTTCGTTGAGTGTGAACTGTAAGAGTTATGGGGATTTGGAGAAGGAAGCGCAAGCGGTTGATAGGTTTAGGCTTTTGTTTAGGACGCCTACGTATTTTGCGAGTCTGGGAAGTGGTTATCATTGGATGTTTCCTGACGCAGTTAAGGTGTTTACAAGTTTAATGCGGGTTTGGAATTTGTTTAGTGATGGCAGACGATTTAGTAAGGAAGAGTATGTAGCCTATAAGGAGTGGTTGACGGAGAATGTGGGTGTATGCGAGTACGAGTTATGGACACGATTAGCGGTTATGAGGAAGAAGAAGGCGACTGGTTTCGTGGGCTGGGTCACGTATGAACTGAAGGATAAAGAAAGCGAATGGAACGAGGTGACGTTTATGTTGGCAAGGTTTGTGGAGTATGCTAATGTTGGAGGGAATAGAACTGGTGGTTTCGGAGTGGTTAGATTGGCTTTTAGCTCTTGATTTTTTGCGAGTCGTGTTTCGATTTTTAGTGAAAATCTTATATATGTGTTTTTTGTAAAAGTGAAAATGATTCGTTGAGAATAAGGGATTTTGCATTGCGGAAGTTTGAGAGAATTTATCGTGAGCTGCTCCTTTGTAGCCTACGTGAGGTTTCGTTGGTGCGTCAGGAAGACGTTGCCTCAGAGTGTGAGGTTTCGCTTGGTTTGGTTAATAAGACGGTGAAGAAGCTTGAAGGGGCTATGGCGGTGGAAGCCACGCGAAGGGGTGTTAGAGTGTTGTCGCCTGCTAGGCTTTTGAATTTGTGGGCTGCTGAACGTGATTTGGGTAAGGATGTTTGGCAGTCGTTTCGGCTTGATCCAGTTGGAGAAGTGGAGAAGGATCTGCCTAGGGATGTGCTGATTACTGGTTTTTCTGGATGGTGTAGTTTTTCTGGGCGGAGGCCTGCTGAGTATGACCGCTTGTTTTTTTATGTGACGGATTTGGAGAGTTTTGAGTCGTGGTTTGGTTTTAAGAAGAGTAGAGTTCGCAGGGTGAATCCGAACGTGTTTGTCTTGCGGGTTGATGATGAGCATCTTGTTCGCTCTTCTGAGAAGGGTGTTGTTTGTGTTCCGCAAGTTTATGTGGACATATACTCAGTGAATGGCCCTGAGGCGTCTCCTTTTCTGCGTGATATTGCTTTAGTGTATCAGAGTTTGAGTCTTTGGTGAGTGTGATTGGAATGTGGCGGGATGAAGTTGTTGAAAGGTCTTGGCGCGTTCTGGGTGAGCTTAAGGGTTTTGCGGATTTTGTGTTGATTGGCGGTTGGGGAGTGTATT
>Ga0315268_10000104_pt1 | contig 96130 bp, 79 predicted proteins | sample C1_top_MG_FD_204535 | JGI IMG/M metagenome (GOLD analysis project Ga0315268, IMG submission 204535) | Sediment microbial communities from Yellowstone Lake, YNP, Wyoming, USA - C1_top | ecosystem: Environmental > Aquatic > Freshwater > Lake > Sediment | place: USA: Wyoming | collected 2017-08-01
AAAAGATTGGCTGGGAGGCCTGGACTCGAACCAGGATAGCCAGATTCAGAGTCTGGAGTCCTACCGATTGGACGACCTCCCAGCGGGGAGGAACAAAAAGGAACCGTGAGCACGCCGACTGTTCCGGCAGCCACGATTCACTCTTCCTAATTTAAACGGGAAACGCGAAACCGTCAACCGGACTCCCCGGGAAAAGACGAAATTCGAAAAACTAGATTCGAGGAAGCCGTACGTGAGGGAGGAGTTTCGAGTTTCGAGTTTCCAACTGAGGCTATTCGCTCTTGCGGCTGGTCCGAGCCGCAGCGTCAGACTCACCGATGGGGGCCATGCGGTCCTTGCGGATTTCAAATTCGGTTTCGCCCCAGACGATGCGGTTGGAGGAGAAGCTCCACAGCCAGATGAAGAAGTTACCGGCGTCGCGCAGGGGCACGAGCCACAGGCGGCGGCGCAGGACTTCGTCGCCCACGCCCCAGACGCCCACGATCCAGGCCTGGGTCAGGCGCAGAAGCAGATAGGCGCCCAGATAGGCGGCTGCGACGGCGCGGGTGGGAGCCGCGAAAGCGGCGGCGACGGCCCAGGGCAGGCCGTGGGTGAAAAGCAGGCCGGCGTAGGAAAGCGGGCGGCAGAGGCGCACGGTGCGCGCCCAGCGGACTTGATGTTCCACGTAGCCGCGAAAACTTTGCGCGGGATACATGGTCCAGACGGGTTCGCGGGAGAGCACGATGCGGCCGCCCTCGCGAAAAATGCGGTGGCCGAGTTCGTAGTCGTCGGAGTGGAGATCGGCGATGGTTTGCAGGCCGCCGATGCGCGCGACCCAGGATTTGGTGGTGACCATGGTGGCGCCGAGAGCGAAGGTGAGGCCTTCGAGAAGGCCGGCCATCAGAACGCCGGCGAAAAAATCGGAAGCCGCGCCGACGGCTTCGAGTTCGGCGAAGAGATTTTTCTGCGCGATGCCGCGGTAGAAGCAGGTGACCAGGCCGGTGCGGGCGTCGGCGAAGGGAGCGGCGACTTCGCGCAGATAGCGCGGACCCACGCGCACATCGCCATCGCTGATCACGAGAATATCGTGACGGGCTTCGGGAACGATGCGGCAGAGATTGCTGATTTTGCGGTTGGCGCCGAGAGGCTCCCCGCCGGAAAAGATGCGAATCTGGCGCTGGGGAAACTCCGCTTGCAGGCGTTCGATGAGCGGGACGGCGGAGTCGGACAAATCGTTGACGACGAAGAGCAGTTCGTAGTCCGGGTAGTCCTGGCGGCAGAAACTGGAGAAATTCTCGTAGGAGGCGAAGTCCACGCCGCGCACGGGCTTGAGCAGGCTGACCGGCGGGGTAAAATCCGGCAGCGGGCGGGCGCGTTCGCGGCGGAAGAAGCGCCAGGCGGCCAGCGCGGAGAGAACGTAATAGGCGAGAGGGGCCAGCGCCGCGAGAAGCAGCCCGTACCGCAGAAGGGATGGCAAGAGATCTGGCAAAGGACTCCGTCCGCGCGCCGAGTTACGCCGCTACTTGTTCGTGAACAGAAACTTTCCGCCGCTGGCGGCGACCGGATGGAGATTTTCCCCGCCGACCAGACTCTTCAGCGGGCCGAGTTTTTCGGCGGTGGTCAGCACGTAGAAACGCTCGGCGCCCATCCACAGCGCGGCGAATTTCACGTCGTCAATGAACACGTTGGGGCTGCCCGGCGCGTAGGAGCCGTATTCGAGATTGTTGCGGCGGCCGTTGAGCAGCAGCGCGGTGCGGTCGGTATAGAAAATGACGGAAGAGAAGCCGTAATACTCGTCATTGAGAATCAGGCGGCCCGGCGGGGCTTGCAGCAGGGCTTCGGCGAGAGGCCGCGAACCCATGAAGGGATCGAAAACGACGAGAGCGACGCGGGCGGCCTGAAAAAAGAGCACCATCATCAGCGCGAAGGCGAGATAGACGCGCGGAACCGTCAACCGCCACGCGGCCACCGCGCCCAGGAGCATGGCCAGCCCGGCCATCACAAGCGGTGTGCGCAAGTAGGCGAAGGAGTGCAGCGTGAGATCGCCCATGTGGCCGAGGGAGAGCGTGTAGGCGTCGGGATGCTGTTCGAGCGCGCGGGAGATATCGCCGGGAGCGGGCATATGGCGCGTGAGAAAAAGAACGGCGGCGATGACGGCGGCGGCCGCGGCGGAGATGACGCCCACGACGCGCGAGCCGATGCGCAGCCAGGGGCTTTCTCCGGCCATCACGCAGCCCAGCAGGAGAGCCAGCGCGGGATAGACGGGCATGGAATAGTATTCCTGCGTGGTGGAAAAAGTGAAAAACGTCAGCAGGAATCCGCACCAGCAAAGCGCCAGCAGGCGCGCGCGTCCGGCGCGGTCCACGGGCTTATAGGCGAGCCTGGCTGCGCCCGGAAAATACGCGGACCAGGGGAAGAGCCACAGCAGATGAAAGAGCCAGAAGGCCGCGCGGGGCACGGTATTGTAGTCGCGCGGATAGCGCAGATTGAGGAAGCGCAGGACGTGCTCGTTGATGAAATAAAACCAGAAGAAGCCGCGATATTCGCCGGGGCCGCTGTGCATGGTGAAATCGAAATACGGCGGCATGCGGCGCATGGCCAGGATGTGCCAGGGAGCGGCGACGGCCAGCAGGAGCAGCAGCCCGGAGAAAACGTGCAGGCGCCGCCACAGCTCACGCGAAAAAAGCTGCCGCGTCACGGCCAGATAAACGAAGATGCCGCCCACGGGCGCCACCAGCGCGATCAGTCCCTTGAGCAGCAGGCCCACGCCGAGGCAGGCGGCCAGCGAGGCGGCCCACCAGCGCGGATGCGGCTCTTCCGGATCGGTGGCGCGCTGAAACGACCAGAAGGCCAGGCCGACGGTGAGCGTGATCATTACGTCGGGAATCTGAATGCGCGTGAACATGAACAGGCCGGTGCTCGTGGCGATGCACAGCCCTGCAAAAAAACCGGCGCGCTTGCCGAAGGCCCAGCGTCCGTAGCGGAACGTCATCCAGGCCAGCAGGACGGCGGTGAGCGCGTTGGGGATGCGCGCGGCCCAGTCGTGCGGGCCGAAAATCCAAAAGCACAGGGCCATAATCCAGTAGTTCAGCGGAGATTTTTCGATGTAGGGAACGCCGTCGAGGTGGGCGATGACCCAGTCGCCCGATTGCAGAAAGTTGCGGGCGATTTGCGCCTGCACGGCGTCCACATCGTCCATCAGGGAAGGCGGAGAAACCATGCAGCCGACGAAGACGGCGGCGGCGAAGAGGACGACGATCAGGCCCGCGTGGCGGAGAAACCAGTCTGACTCCGGCCCGCCGGCGGCGCCGCGCTGTCCGTTTGAATGTTCCACTGTTTGATCCATAGGAAGAGAATCACCAGGCCCCAAAGATGATAGCCGAAGCTCTCGCGCCTTTCGAGATGTAGTTTGATGATGTTTTCGACGCCGCCCCAGCGGAAGACGCCGCTGTCCTTGACGGCACGTTCATTCAGCGTATCCAGCAGGAGGGGCTTGAGCACGCCGCGGAACCAGTCGTGCGCGGGAATATCGAAGCCCACTTTCTTGCGGTGCAGGATGGATTCCGGCAGCTTCCCTTTCATCAGCTGGTGCAGGATGTATTTGAGTTGCGAACCGTGCACCTTATAGCTTTCCGGGAGCGTGGCGGCGAATTCGGCGATGCGGTGGTCGAGGAAAGGCGGGCGCACTTCGAGCGAATGGGCCATGCTCATGCGGTCGGCCTTATAGAGGATGTCGTCGGCCAGATAATAGTTCTGGTCAAAAAGCATGTAGCGGTTGAGGCCGCCGGTCCGCGGCATGTTTTCCAGTATCTTGCGCATGGGCGCGGGATCCGCGCGCAGAAAAAAGTCCCGCTTCTGCTCTTCGGAAAAAGTGCCGTTCCAATAGATATGCGCTTCGTCGGCGGGAAGCAGCGAGCCTTCGAGGAAGCGCTTGAGCTTGTATTCGAGGCTGATCTTTTCGTCGGAGACGGGCCAGAAGCGCATGCTGGCCAGCGCCGCGCGGCGCAGCGGCGAAGGCACCAGCCGGGCCAGGCGCGCGTAGCGGTCGGCGCGGTAGGTGAGATAGCCGCCAAAAAGCTCGTCCGCCCCTTCGCCGCTGAGCGCCACGGTGACTTCCTGCGAACTCATCTTGGCCAGAAACCAGACCGGGAGGCAGCCGGCGTCGGCGCTGGGCTCGTCGGAATAGTAGGCGAATTTTTCGATGGCCCCGCGCAGATCGATTTCCGTGCTGAGGTCGAATTCGGTGTGATCGGTGCCGTAGCGCGCGGCCACTTCGCGGATGTAGGCGCCTTCGTCAAAGCTGCGGCCCTTGAAGGTGATCGAAAACGTTTTCAGGGGCGTGGCGGAAGCTTCCGCGGCGTAATGGAGAATAGTCGAGGAGTCCAGCCCGCCGCTGGCCCACACGCCGAGAGGAACGTCGGCAACGAGATGCTCGCGAACGGATTTGCGGAGCAGATCGTCGAGTTGCTCCTTGGCCTCTTCGAAACCGAGGGCGCGCTTGCTTTGCGGGCGCGCTTCGCAGCGCCAGTAGCGTTCGGTCGAGACTTTGCCGTTTTCCCAGGCGAGGAAATGGCCGGGCAAAAGTTTCTCGATGCCTTCGACCAGCGTGTACGGCGCGGGAACGTAGTTCAGCCGCAGATAGCAGTTGAGCGCTTCCAGATTCAGGCGGCGGTCAATCTCCGGATGGAAGAGGATGCCCTTGAGTTCCGAGCTGAAATAGAGATCTTCGCCCTTGCAGGCGTAATAGACGGGCTTGATGCCCATGCGGTCGCGCGCCAGGATCAGGCGCTGGCGCGATTCGCTCCAGAGAGCCAGGCCGAACATGCCGCGCAGGCGCTGAAAGCAGGCGGTGTCCCACTGCAGGAACGCGTGCAGGACCACTTCGGTGTCGGTGCGGGTCTTGAAGCGGTGGCCCAGCGATTCCAGTTCGGCGCGCAGTTCTTCGTGATTGTAAACTTCGCCGTTGTAGGTGAGCGCCACGTCGCCGTCGTCGCTGCGCATGGGTTGTTCGACCGTGGTCAGATCAATGATGGTGAGGCGGGCCGCGCCGAGGGAGACGTGCGGAGTTTCGAAAACGCCCTGCTGGTCTGGTCCGCGGTGGATCAGGCAGGAGGTGACATCCTGAATCAGACCGCCGGGCACCGCGCGGTTTTTATGTGTGAACCCGGCAATTCCGCACACGCTGGAGAACCCCCCGCTGGAAATAGACTCGTTCCTTAAACTACCAGTCTAATCGCAAGCGCGGATTTGTGAAAGAGAGTCGCCGCGGTTGGCCATCCCGCTTTATGGAACGCGGCTTGACTCGCATTGGAAGCTGCCCGTATTCTTGGATTCCAGCGGCACCCAACGAAATGAAACGAAAACTGCTCACGTATCTGGCCTGCCCCCGCTGCCGCCTGCCATTCACGCTCTCCGTGCAACAGGAGGAAGGCGAAGAGATTCTGGAAGGCGCGCTGGACTGCGCCTCCTGCGCGGCGCGCTTCCCGATTTTGCGCGGCATTCCGCGCTTTCTGCCGCCGGATCTGTCCGCGGAAAAACAGGCTACCGCCGCGGCGTTCGGTTATGAATGGACGCACTATTCGGAGATTACCGAAGCGGACCGGGAAGAGTTTCTCGACTGGATCCGCCCGCTGAGCGCGGCGGATTTTGCCGGGAAAGTGGTTCTGGACGGCGGCTGCGGCAAGGGGCGGCATATTTTTCAGGTGGCGCGCTTCGGCGCCGCGGACGTCATCGGCATTGACCTTTCGGACGCCGTCGAGGCCGCGTATCCCAACACGCGGCACCTGCCCAACGCGCACGTCATTCAAGCGGACATTTACAATTTGCCGTTTCTCACGCCCTTCGATCTGGCCTACAGCATCGGCGTGATTCACCACCTGCCCGATCCCAAGCAGGGTTTTCTCAGCATGGTGAAGCACGTGAAGCCGGGCGGGCGCGCGTCGCTGTGGGTCTACGGCAAAGAGGGCAACGCGTGGATTGAAAATCTGGTGGACCCCATCCGCATTCACGTCACTTCGCGGTTGCCAAAATTTCTGACGCAGGTCATTTCGTTCTTCGTCAGCCTGCCGCTGTATCTGGCGCTGAAGCTGCTCTACGGACCGGCCGAGCGCCGGCCGGGGCTGGCCTGGCTCAAGCGCAGCCTTCCCTACTCCGGCTATCTGTGCGCGATTTCAGGATATTCCTTCGCGGAAAATATGTGGAACGTGTTCGACCAGCTGGTGGCGCCGACGGCGAATTACATCAGCGAAGCGGAGATGAAGGACTGGCTGGCCTCGGCGAAGCTGGAGCAGCCGCAGATCAGCCAGCGCAATAACAACAGTTGGCGTGGCACGGGCGTCAAGCCCGCTTCGTGACTGGTGACTCGTGACTGGTGACTGGTGCAAACCCCTCGCGCCAGATAATGTCGCGAGGCGCTGAATTTATCCGCCGGCGGAAGTCGTTCCCTTCTCCACCCGGACCAACAGTCCCTTCTTTACGCGATACTCGATGCCGCGCCAGCTGATTTTGCTGGCGAAGAAGCCCGCCACCCACACCGCAAAATTGAGGGCGTCGCGCAGAGGCACCAGCCACAGGCTGCGCCGCGTCACCGGGTCGCCCAGTCCCCACACCCCCACGGTCCAGACCAGCAGCAGGCGCAGCGCGAGGTAAGCGCCCAGATAACCGGCGGCCAGCGCGATCGAGGGCGCCAGCGCGGCGGCTAGCACGGCCCAGGGCAGGCCGAAAGTCATCAGCAGGCCCACGTAGCCCGTGGGGCGCACATTGCGCAGGCCGATGGCCCAGCGAAGTTCGTGCTGCAAAAATTCGCGCAGGGTTTCGCGGGGAAAAACCATGGTCACGGGAGTGCGCAGCAGCTGGATGCGCAGGCCCAGCGCGGAGATGCGGTTGCCGAATTCGAAATCGTCGGAGTGGTGATAGACCATGGCTTCGAAGCCACCGATAGCTTCGAGATGTTTTTTGGTGGTGGCCATGGTCCAGCCGAAGGCGAACTGCACTTTGCCTTCGATCTTTTGCGCCACCAGAGCGTTGGGCACGGTTTCGGTGGCCAGCACCAGCGCTTCGAGTTCGGCTCCGAGGCTGCCTTCGACCTGCCCGCGAAAGAACGAAGTGACCGCGCCGAGTTGGGGATCGGCGAAGGGCGCGGCGACTTCGCGCAAATAGTCCGGTTCGACGCGCACGTCGCTGTCGCTCATCACCAGAAGTTCGTAGCGCGCCTCCCGCGTCAGGCGGCAAAGATTGTTGACCTTGCGGTTGGGGCCGAGCTGCTCGATTCCGGTGAGCAGGCGGATTTGCTTGTCTGGAAAATCGCGCTTCAATTTTTCAATCAGGGGGATGACCGGGTCGTCGTCATCGCCCACGGCGAAGAGAATTTCGTATTGGGGATAGTCCAGGCGGCAGAAGCTGGCGAAGTTTTCATAGGCGCCGTGGTCCACGCCGCGCACGGGCTTGAGAATGCTGGCCGGAGGGGTGTGCGAGGAGGGCACTGCCTTGCGGCGGCGTTCGTGGCGAAAAAAATCCCAGCCGCAATAAATCGCCAGCGCGTAATAGACCAGCGGCCCCGCGGCCGCGACGAGCGCGGCCCAGCGCAGTCCCTGCAATGCCGCATGCACGCTCATGCGCCCTTATCCTCCCGCCGCCGCGGAATTCGCCGCGCCCGCCCCGATGGGATCGGGGCCCGCTCCGGTGGAATCGCCTCGAGCCAGCAGCACGCCGATGAATACGGCGGCCACGGTATCGAGCGGGTGGCGGTACTCGATACCCGGATGCGTAAAATAGTAGATCAGGGGATAGACGAGCAACACCAGCGCCAGGGGAATGACCCCCTGGCGATTTTGCCGCCAGGCTTTGCGCAGCCCGGCCAGCAGCAGCGCGGTGAGCGCGGAGCAGAAGCCGATATTGGGTAGGGTCAGCGGCTCGGCTTCGCGGTACTCGCGGCTGAGCGACCAATAGCCGGTCCAGGTAAAAAAGAAGCGCCGCACGCTGGTGCGCAGGAAAAGTCCCGCATGCTCGCGCAAGTATTCGAGTGATGCGGCGCGCTTTTCGCGCATGTAGCCGAGTTCGCCCAGCGAATAATATTTGGCGAGTTCCGCGTCATTGTGCGCGGGATTGGTCCAGTCGGGATAGAGGTCGGAGCCGTCGCCGGTATTGCCCTGCCAGAAAACCAGCCAGAAGGTGTCGCGGAAGGGAACGAAGCGGCCCAACGCCGCGTAGTTGCGCGCGAACCACGGCGCGACCGTGAGCGTCAGGAGCAACAGCGCGGCCACGGATTGCCGGCTCCAGCCCAGCCCGCGGCGATGCCGCCGCCAGGCGATCCAGCCGAGCAGGAACGGAAGCGTGGCCAGCATCACGGCGTTGGTCAGCGCGGCCACGCCCCACAAGACTCCATAGCCCATCCACGCCAGCAGCCCGGCGCGCTCCTCGGAGGCTTCGAGAGCGGCCGTGGCCCAGAGAACCAGCGCTAGCAGCAGCGCGTCCAGGGTGTAGTCCCAGACGAGGCTGCTGGAAATAAAAATGGAATAAGGATGCAGCGCCCAAACGAGGCCGGCCCAGATCGCCGCGCGGCAGCCGAAAAACCGGCGCGTCAGAAAATAGACCGGCAGAACGGTGAGCGCGGCAAAGATTGCGTTAAGAAGAAGAGCGGCCCAGGCGGCGGCTGGCGTGAACGTGCCGAAGATGCGGAAGACGCCCGCCAGGATTGCGGGATAGACCGGAGTGGTCCAGGCGGTGGGGCCGGTGCGCGCGAAAAGCGGCGAGCTGAAGCCTTCGCCATTCACCAGCGAGCGCGCGATGCGCCCTTCTTCGCAGCCGAAGGCCCAGTGATCGCGCGCGGGGTCCAGCTGATCGCCGATGAGGAACGGAATGACCGCGGCGCGCACCACCAGCGCCAGCAGCATCAGCAGCAGGATGGCTCGCCAGGCGCGGCTGCGGTCGGTGGACTCGTTCACTCGCCAGCTCCCCATTCGTTCGCGCTAAAAGTTTCGAAACTTCCGCCGCGCCGCGTTCACCCCGCGGTGACCAGCAGCACGCCCGCGCACACCAGCAGCACGCCGGCCCAGCGCCCGGCGCTCACCTGCTCGCCGAGCAGATATTTCGCTCCCAGCGTGCCCACGACGTAGTTGAAGGCGGAAGCGGGAATCACCAGGCTGGCCGGCTCCCAGGAGAGCAGCACCAGCAGCGAATAAAACGAAATGGCCAGCAGGGGCACGCCCGCCCAGAACCATCCGCTTTGCAGAGCGCGCCAGAGAAAAGCCAGCAGCGCGCGCGGGCGCAGGCGCTCCGGCTCGCCCACTTTTTTCATTCCGTGGGTGATGGAGATCTCCCCGCCCGTGCTGCTGAAGATGAGCACGCCCAGCAGGATGGCGCTGCGCGCATGGATCATGGCAAGGCTCCGCCGGCGGGTTGCGGCTGCGCCGCCGATTCCGTGGTGCGCGGCTTGGTCTGCCCCACCAGCAGCACGCCGAAGCAGATCAGGGCCACGCCGGCCCAGCGGCGCGGGCTGACGTGTTCACCCAGAAAAATCATGGCGAAAAAAGTAAACGCGGCGTAACCGAAGGCTCCCGCGGGCATCACGTAGCTGTAATCGGCCCAGGAGACCGCGGTCATGTAGCTGAACATGAAGCCCGAAAGGAAAAGAATAGCCAGCCAGATGGTGGGATTGACCACGGTTTGCACAAAGGCGTGCGCCAGTCCCGCGGCGCTCAACTCCACCGCGCCCACCTGGGTCATGCCGTGTTTCAGCAGCAGGTCGCCCGCATTGGCGCAGAGCACCAGCAGGAAGACCATGGCCAGCGTCTTGATCCGGAGCTTGCGCTCGTGTGGCATTTTTCTCGGGTCAGTCGTTTCCGGAAGCGGACGGAACGGAGACCATGGCTTTTTCCGCGCCTCCGCCCTGCTTGACCCACTTCAGCCGCTCGGCGCGCAGGGAGAGAAATTCCCGCGCTTCGGTGTAGAGCCGCTTGCGCTCGTTGCTGTCCCACAGCGCTTCCTTCACGATGCGCCAGACGACGCGCGGCCGGAAATAGTATTGGTCATAGAAGCGGTTGACCCCGTCCATCATTTCCGCTTTCGAAAGATGCGGATATTCGAGGTGCGGCAACTGGTGTCCGCCGGCGTCGGCCAGCGCCTCCACGCGCAGGAAGCCCTCGCGCTGCATCTGCTCGTGCATTTCCGTGCCGGGCATCGCATGGGCGATGGAGACCTGAATAGTTTCGCAGTCCAGTTCCTTGGCGAACTCGATGGTCTTCTCGATGGTTTCCTTGGTTTCGCCGGGCAGGCCGAGAATGAAATCGCCGTGAACGCGGATGCCCACCTTGCGGCAGTTCTTCATGAAGTTGCGGGCCATCTCGACGGTGGCGCCCTTCTTCACGTTCTTCAGGATCTGCGGGTCGCCCGATTCGAAACCGACGATGAGCAGCCGCGCTCCGGCGTCGGCCATGGCCTTCAGCGTTTCGTAGTCGCTATGCACGCGCGCCGTCGCCGACCAGCGGAACTTCAGCGGCTTGAACAGGGCGCAGAGTTCGAGGACGCGGTCCTTGCGGATATTGAAAGTGTCGTCGTCGAAGAAAATTTCCTTCATCTGCGGGAACATCGCGATGGCCTGCTTCACTTCCCGCGCCACGTTTTCCGCCGAGCGCACCCGCCAGGCGTGCCCGGAAAGCGTCTGCGGCCACATGCAGAAGGTGCACAGCGCGGGGCAGCCGCGGCTGGAATAAAACGCCACGAAGGGATTCAGCAGGAAGGGCACGTTGTAGCGCTCGATCTGCAAGTCGCGCTTGTAGACTTCCGTCGCAAACGGCAGCTTATCCAGTTCCTCGGTGTGCAGTTGCGGCCGGTCCGGATTGTGCACGACCTTGCCGTCCTTGCGGTAGCTGGCGTTGCGGATCTGCTCGACGGGCACGCCCTGGGCGTATTCCACCACGGCGTGATCGAACTCCCCGCGCACGATGAAGTCAATGTCCTCGCTGCCCAGCAGCGTCTCGTTGGGCTTGGTGTGCGCATGCGGCCCCACGAAGGCGATCTTCATCTTGGGGTTGGCTTCCTTGATCTTGCGCGTGAGCTGGCGGTCGCTTTCGAATCCCACCGTCGAGGTGAACAGCACCAGGAACTCGTAGTCCTTGGCGATCTCCACGGTCTGTTTCCAGTCAATCTTGTGCGGGCAGGCGTCCACCAGGCGGCTTCCCGGCAGCATTCCCGCGGGATAGGCCAGCCAAACCGGATACCAGTAGGATTCAATCTCGCGCGTCGCGGGCCACCGCGAACTCGCTCCGCCGTCGAAGTTTTCGAAACTGGGCGGGTTCAGCAACAATGTTTTCAGCACATCCGTCATTCTTCACCTTTGGTCCGTAATCGGGACACACACACAACTCGCGGGCCAACCGCCCGGCAATCCTGCTCTTCTATTCTACCTAACCCTGCGGCGCGGCCCAAAGCAAATCGGCACGCCGGGTGCTCTCCCAAAGAGCCTCGGCCAGGCGGCCCGGAAAACCGCAAAGCCAATGAAATAAAAGGAGTTAAAGGGATGAATATATTTTCAGAACCTTACCGCTTCCCCGCCCCGGCCTCCTCCGTGGCCGCATCCAGAATCTCCCAGATTTTTTCCAGCCATTCCTCATGCTCCGGCTTCATCAGCGTCAGCCGCAGGCAGGTGACTTCCTCCGCGCCGCGCACGGCCTCGGCGGCGGCAAAAAATTTCCCCGGCAATTTCACCAGCGCCAGATGCAGATGGCGCCGCGCGGCGCAATCGAAAATGCGCCGGGAAAGCGCGGAAACTTCCGCGGCCGTCTCCGCCTCGGGCGCGAAGACCAGCACGTCCAGCTCCGGCTCGAACGCGGTCACGAAGCGCGCGTCGCCGCGCAGTTTTTCATGGAGCGCCAGAGCCGCCGCGCGCCCTTTCTCCAGCCCGCGCGCCAGTTCCCCGCCGCGCACAAGCGGCAGCAGCTTCTGCGTGGCCCACAACGCCACCGCCGAAGCGCCCGGCCGCGAACATTCCAGGCTGATTTCGCCCAGATGCAGTTCCGTCGAGCTGAAATAGGTGTACGGCGAATCGTGCTTGTAGTGGCGCCCCGCCGCGGGATCGCGGAAAAGCACGCAGCCGCAGCCGTAAGGCTGCAAACCGTGCTTGTGCGGGTCAATCACGACGGAATCGGCTTCCCCGATGCGCGCGAAGGCGCGCTGCGCCGCGGCGCCCAAATTTTCCGCCAGCGTGAAATAACCGCCGTAGGCGGCATCCACATGCACCCGCGCGCCGTGCCGCCCGCACAATTCCAGAATTTCCGGCAGCGGGTCCATCGCGCCGGTGCCCGTGGTTCCCAGCGTGGCCACCACCGCGCCCACTCCGCCACGCTCCAGCCGCGCCGCGAGCACTGCCACGTCCATGCGGCCGCGCGCGTCGCAGGCCACGCTCTCATAGGGAATGCGCAGCACCGCGCTGATGCGGTTGTGCGTGTAATGGGCCTGCCCGGACGCCAGAATTGTTTTCCCCGGCCGCTCCTGCCCGGCCACCCACAGGGCCTCCAGATTGGCCATGGTCCCGCCGCCGCAGAGGTGCCCCAGAAATTCGCTCCAGCCAAACATGGCCGCGAGTTCCGCCACGGCCTCTTTTTCCATGCGCGAGCTGGCCCGCCCGCCGTCCAGCGCGTGATTATTCGGATTGATCCACAGGGAAAGCATGTAGGCCAGCCGCGCCACGGGATGCGGCGGCTTGAGCATCTGCCCGGCATAGAGCGGATGAAAATAGGGAAAATTGTCGCGCAGACGATCGGCCGCGGCGAAGAGCACCTCGCGCAGGCCCTGCTCGTCCGGCCGCTCCGGAGAAAATGGCGGCAGCCCCGCGAAGCCCTGATCGAGCCGCTGCGCCGCCTCCAGAAGCAATTTCATGGATTCCAGTTCCAGCATGGCGTGGTCCGGTCCGTGTTTTCCGCCATTCGCGGCGCCTACTGCAAAATTTTCTCGATTTGCCCGGCGGTGCGCAGCAACTCCAGTTGCGCCTGCTGCCGCTGAAAATTGGCGTCCAGAAACGCCATCCACTTCTCGTTTTCCTCGACCCGCGCCTTTTCCAGCTCGCGCAGATTGGCGCGCCCTTCGCCGAACCGCGCCTGCAGCTCCTCCATCTCGTGCTGTGCCAGCTGCAGCTCCAGCCGCGCCACTTCCTTGCCCGCTTCCATCTCCTTCACCCGCCGCGTCCGCTGGCGCACTTCCCCGCTCACCTCGCCGCGCTTGCTCTCGAGCGCCACTTTCGCGGCCACCAGATTCTCCCGCGCCAGGCCCACCGCCGCCCAGGCCCGCGGGCTGAACAGCGGAATCTGGATCTGCACGCCCGCGTTCACGTTGTCCTTGTGGTAGCGCTTATAAAACAAGTCAATATTGTTGAGTTTCGAAAGCAGGCTGTATACCGTGAAGAATTGAATGGTGGGCAGGTAGCCGCCCTTCTCCCCCTTCAGCCGGAACTCCCTGGCCCGCACGTCCGATTCCGCCATGCGCAGTCCCGGGCTGTGCACCATCGCCAGGGCCACCAGGTTCGCTCCTTCCTGCTCCGCCGCTCCGGGAAGCTCCTCGACGCTCACTTCCAGCTCTTGCTCCGCCGGCATGCCCATCTGCGCGCGCAAAAAAACCGCCACGTCCTCCTCGCGCCCCTCCAACTGCAGCACCCGCTGGGTCACCTGGGCCTTCAGCAGTTCCGCGCGGATCGCTTCGGTGGGCAGTTCCAGCCCTTCCGCCATGCGGTCCTTGGTGATTTGCACGATCTTCTCCGCGCTCTCCTGCTCCTTGCGCAGCAGCTCGATTTCGTGGCGCAGCTTGCTCAGCTCCAGATAGGCCGAAGCCGTGCGCGCCATCACCGAGTTGCGCACCTCCTCGACCTGAATCTTCTGCGCGCGCGCCTGCTCCTTCAGTTCGCGGGCCTGGCCCCGCAGCGGCTTGTTGAACACCTGTTCGCTGTACATCGCGCTCACCACGGAAGGCAGCCCGCCGCCGGCGGCTTCGGGCATGCCGTAGGTATAGCCCAGTCCCGAGCCCGCCGTGACATTCGGCAAAAAATCTGCCATGCCCACTTTGGCGGTACGCTCCGCCACGCTGGCCTGAATCTTGGCCACCTGAATGTCTTTGCTGTTTTGCAGCGCCAGCTCCACCGCACGCTTCAGCGTCAGCAGCACCGGAGCGCCCGCGGCGGTCGCGGCCGGCGCTTCTTGCCCCGCCGCCGGAAGTGCCGTCAGGAGCGCCAGAGCCGCCACGAACCTCCGCAAGCGCCCATTGTTCCCTCGCATCTCTTTCACCTCTCCTTATTCATAGCGCAGTGAATCCACCGGCATCAGCTTGGCCGCCTTGTTCGCCGGCAGATAGCCGAACAGCAGCCCGGTCGAGCAGGACACCACGAAGGCCACGATCACGGACAGTTCCGAAATGGGCACGCGCATGTTCCCCGGCAGAAACGGCTGAATGGCCACGGGAATGGCCAGTCCGATCAGGATGCCCACCACCGCGCCTCCGCCGCTGATGAAAAACGATTCCAGCAGAAACTGGTAGAGAATCTCCTGCCGCCGCGCCCCGATGGCCTTGCGGATGCCGATCTCCCGCGTGCGCTCCGTCACCGTCACCAGCATGATGTTCATGATTCCGATGCCGCTGATCAGCAGCGCGATGGAGGCCACGATCAACAGCACGATGGTCAGCGCGAAGGAGATATTCTTAGCCGCGTCCAGAATCGAAGCCAGCGTCTGCACCCGGTAATCGGCGCCCGCCGGATGCCGGCTGCGCAGCAGCATCAGCACCTGCCGCTGCACCAGCGGCACGTCTTCGGCTTTGGCCGCCTGCACGTTCAGCGTGCGCACCACATCCGTTCCGGTGTAATACTTCATCAGGGTGAAGGGAATGAGCACGGACTCATCCTGAATCTCGCTTTGGCCGAACGTCTCCGTCCGCTCGCGGAAGACGCCGATCACCGTGAAGGTCATCTCCCCCATGCGCATCTGCCGGTCCACCGGATTTTCCGACCCAAACATCACCCGCGCCAGCTTCTCCGTCACCAGGCAAACCTTGCTGCGCGTCTCCATGTCCGCATCGTCGAAAAAGCGGCCGCGCAGGATCAGCAGCCGGCGGATGGCCTGATAGCCGGAGGTCACCCCGATCAGCCCCACCGGCCGGGTCCGGCCGTTCAGCACCACGGTCGTGGGGAATTCGCGGATGCCGGCCACTTCGGCAACCTCGGGAATCCCGGCCTTCACCGCGGCCATGTCCTCGACCGAAATTTCGAAGTTGAGCGGCTGGGCGCGGTCCGCGGGCGAAACCATCTCCGCCCACACCAGATTCGACCCCACGCCCTCGATCTGCGAAATTACGAATTTGCGGCTGGTCAGCGCCACGGTCACCACCAGCACCAGCGACGCGCTTCCGATAATCACCCCGATGGACGTGAGAATCGCCCGCAGCTTGTTGGCCCGCAGCGCGTCCACCGCCACCGAAATCGTTTCTCGAAAGTCCATCATGGCTTTTTCGCCGCCCGGTTCCTCTTCGCCGACATTTTCAATTCCCTCCCAGGCGCCGCAGCGCTTCCCGGGCCTCCTGGTTTTTCGCATCGTCGCGCAGCACGGCCTGGTATTCCTGGCGCGCGTCCGCGCTGCGCCCCAGCCGCTCGCAAATATGCCCCAGCAGCAGCCGCGCCGCGGCCGGCCGCGGGTAATCCGTGCGCACCGGCGCGCGCGCCAGATACGACCGCAGCAGCCGTTCGGCCTCTTCCATCTTCTCGTTTTTGAAAAACCAGGCGGCCCCGCGATAGAAGTCCGCGCGGGCGTCGTCCGGCGCCGCTTTTACCCCGGCTTCCGCCACCTTCTCCAGCAAGGCGCCGCGCTTCCCTTGGAAAAAATAGTCGCCCATATCGTAGATGCGCTCCGGCGCTTTCGGAGCCAAATCGAGCGCCAGGGCGAATTCACGGTCCGTGGCCGAAAAATCCTTCTTCTGCCGCCGGCAATTTCCCCGCGCGTAATGCCCTTCGGCGGCGTCCAGGGCATCCAGCCGGGCGATGTGCGGCTGGGCCTTGTCTTCGCCTCCGCCGACGATGCCCGGCGCAGCGCAATAATATTCAATCAGGTTCTGCCGCGCGGAGAGATTCAAGTCGTCGAGCTGCACCGCGATTTCAAACTCTTTGCGCGTTTTTTTGGCCAGCCCCAGCGCGGTGAACCACGACGCGCGGTCGGCCTTTTCCCCATACGCCCGCCCCAGCCACTGGTGGTAGAGCGAACTGCCCGGCGCCAGCGTCACGGCGCGCTCCGCGCTTTCCACGGCCGCGTCATAGCGCCCCAGTTCCAGCTGGCATTGGCTCATAAAATGGAAAATTTCGCCGTTGCGCGGGTCGCCCGCGGCCGCCGCCTGCAGGAGTTGCAGGGCTTTTTCGTACCGCCCGGCGTCCCAGGCCTGCCGCGCTCCCGCCATCGCCGGCGAGGGCAAGACCGGCGGGGCCGCTTGCTCCGCCGCGGGGCTGGCTACGGCCAGAAACGCAAGAAGCGCGGCGGCGAGAATGGATTCTGGCAATTTCATTTCCGCTCCGCCGTTCTCCGTCTCCCTATTGCGAATTCACGATCTGCACCGTCATGCCGTCTTTCAGGTCCACGGCGCCCGGCAGCGCCACACGGTCGTCTTCCTTCAGCCCGCCGGTAATCTCATAGCTGGTCGCGCTGGCAATGCCCACCTTCACGTCCCGCTTCACCACCGTGGTTTTCCCCACTCCCTCCTGAATCACAAATACAAACCGCCGCCCGCTTTCGATCTGCACGGCTCCGCGCGGAATCGCCTGTACGTTGTGCCGCTCCTGGGAATGGATCTTTACGTTCACGTTGATGTTCGGCAGCAGCTCCAGCTTCTCGTTATTCACCGCGCACAGCAGTTCGCCCACGCTGCGCGTCCCCCGCGCCACCACCTGCTTGGGAATCACCGCCGTCTTTCCCTTCCAGCTGCGATTGGGCAGGGCGTCCCAGGTGATCTCCACCGGCTGGTCCGGCTCCAGGCCTCCCAGTTCCGGCTCGTCAATGAACGCGCGCACCTGCACCTTGCGCAAATCCGCCATCTCCGCCAGCATATCGCCCACTTTCACGTACGTCCCCGCCCGCGCCGGCAGCGCATACAGCGTCCCCGCCGATGGCGCGGTTACCCGCCCCATGCGCACTTTCTTCTCCAGCGCCGCCACCTCGTCCCTCGCCTGCGCCGCCTGCAGCGAGGCCCGCTCCAGGTTCACATGGATCTGCCGGTCAAACTCTTCCTTGCTCCCCGCCACGCGGCGGTACTCGCCTTCCGCTTTGGCCAGGTCCACTTCATTCGCGGCAATTTCGTCCGCGGTCGCCGCATGCTGCACGGCCAGCCTCTTCAAGGCTTCGTTTTCTTTCCTCAGCCGGTTCCGTTCCACCGTGGCGTACTCCAGATCGCCATTCACCCGCGCCACGTCATCCGCCCGTCCGCCGGCCCGCGCCGCCCGCAACTCCTCCTGCGCGCGCAGCAGGTTGCCCCGCGCCTGCGCCAGGCTGGCCTCCGCCGCTTTCACGTCCAGCTCCAGAATGGCCTGGCCCTTCTTCACGTTCTCGCCTTCCTTTACCAGCACCCGCTCGACGAACGTGTCCAGCCGCGCCGCCACCACGTAGGGCGCGATCGGCTCCACCTTCCCGTTGCTGCTGATCGAGGCCACCAGGTCTTCCCTCTTCGGCTTCACTACCTCGACCTGCGTGACCGGCGCGCGCCCGCTCAACTCCACCAGCAGAAAGGCAATGATCCCCGCCGCGACGAGGGCCATCAGTACCCGGTTTCTCAGTTTACGATCCATGGCTGTTTCTTCGCGGACACAGGCCGCAAACTTCCTCTCTTCCCAAATCTCTGGGCGGCACGGACAGCTTTCCTAGGGTTGATTGCACCGGCAACCGGTTACGAGGCTCCGGCTGCCCCCTCGTCGATTGTATTCCATATTAGGACAATCCCCGGGGGCATTCTAGAACAACTCCTGCGCGGTTGGCGCAAGAGTCACACTTTTACTATAGATGCGCAAAAAGCCCCGGAGGGTGCATTATCCCCTTGAAAACAAAAGGCCCGCCGGGGGAGGAATCCCGGCGGGCCTGGCGGTGCACACTCCGCTAAGTGGCGCTTAGTGCCCGGTGATCTGCCCTTCCATCTCCACCGCGCGGGGAAACAGAATGTTATTTTCCAGATGAATGTGCAGCCGCAGGTCGTGGTCGAACTCTGCCAGTTCGCTGTAGACCAGCGTAAACGTCGTGCAGGCGTCGGCGGGCGCGGCAAAGCCCCCGCTCAGCTCCTTGATCTGCCCGATCAGTTCCCCGGCCGAATCGTGCTCCTTCATCATCATGGCCACCGGGTTCTGCACCGTGCCGAAAAACGGCGGGTGCAGCTTCGTTCCGCTCTCCGCCGCCGCGGACATTTGCTCCACGTACGGGAAAACGATCATCTCTTCCTTCTGCATGTGCTGCATCAGCTCGTTGGCCAGCACCTCGAAAAGCTCCTGAATCCGCTGCGTCTCCGGATGATTCTCTCCGTGCTTTTGCGCCACTTTCGCCAGATGGTCGCTGATCCGCGGAATCGCTTCGCGCACGTAGGAATGGTGCTTGTTCACGATATGCCGCGCCAGTTCGCCCATCGTCGCCGTAGTCCAGTCTTTGGCCTCCGGTGAAATCTGTCCTTTCGCTTCCCGCAGCCGCTCCAGCAGCACCTCCGCCGGCATTCCCGCCTTCAGGCAGGCCTCGCCCACTGTCTGCTTTCCTCCGCAGCAATAATCCATCCCCGCTTTTTCCAAAATGGGCGCCGCCGCCGGATTCTGCAGGATCACATCCTTCAATTTCGTCTCTTGCGTCAAGTTCATGGCTTCGTCCCTCCGCCACTGATCCTGAGGCAAGCGCCTTTCCCTCACAGTGACCAAAGTCACGCCGCCCAAACTACTCCCCCGCGCCCTGCTCGCTCTTCAATCCCGCCAGATCCTTCACCACAATCTCCCGCCCTTCCACCTCAATCAGTCCCTCCGCCTGCAACCGCCCCAGATTCCGCGACACCAGTTCCCGCACCGTTCCCAGTTCCGCCGCCAGTTCCTGATGGCTGGCCCCCAGCTCGATGCGCACTCCCTGCTTCCCCGCTTTGCCCTTCTCCTGCGCCAGCCGCACCAGCAGCGCAATCAGCCGCTGCCGCACCGTCGTGAACGACAGCTCCTCGATAATCCCCACCAGCCGCCGCAGCCGCCCGCCCACCACCGCGATCACCTTCAGCGCCATCGCCGGATGCTCCAGGCAAAACGCCTGAAAATCTTTCCGCGAAATAAACAGAATCTCCGCGTCCTCCGCCGCCATCGCCGACGCCGGATAGCTTCCTCCGTCAAACACCGGCAGTTCCGCGATCGTGCTCCCGGCCCCTTCCAGCGCCAGAATCTGCTCCCGCCCCGAGGGCGACATCTTAAAAATCCGCACCTTCCCCGAGGCCACGATAAACAGCCCCTGGCACGCGTCGCCTTCGGAAAACAGCTGCTCCCCGCGCGCATATTTCTTCGCGCTCATCCGCCCCGCCAGTGCCCGCGTCTCCCCTTCCGTAATCCCCGCGAACAACGGGATCCGCCGCAATATCTCTTCCGCTTTTGCCAGCATCGTTAATCCACCTCTCCGCTTCCGCCCGATTCTACAAGCCTTTTCCCGCTCCCGAAAGTCGTTGACTCCCCCGCCCCCGCTCGCGTAGTTTTTCTTCTCCCGGACGCGGACGCCAGCGCCCCGCCCGGACGAGGTGACCATGCCATCCTGCTCCGGATTCTTCGCCCCCATTCACGTCCGCTTCGCCGAAACCGACATGCAGGGCCAGGTCTTCTTCGGCAACTACCTCACCTATTTCGACGTGGCCATCACCGAATACGTCAAAGCCCTGGGCTTCGGCGTCGCCGAGTTCCTCCGGGAGGGCCTGGACTTCTATTACGCCGAATCCCTCTGCCAGTACAAGTCCCGCGCCCTGTTCGACGAAAAGCTCCACGTGCACGTGACCATCCCTCACCTCGGCAACACCAGCTTCAAATTCGCTTTCGAAATCCACGAAGAAACCACCGCGCGCCTCGTCTGCACCGGCCATGTCGTCAGCGTCGTCGTCAATAAGTCCACGCACCAGCCCGCTCCCATTCCCCAGGCCTTCCGCGACGCCGTCGCCCGCTTCCAGTCAAAGTAATCCAGCGGGCCCGTCTTTCGTGCTAGAATCCGCCCATGAGCGAAGAATCCCCCGCCGCGCCGCCCGCCAAAGCCCCGCACAAGCCTCCCCCTCCGGTACCCGCTCCCGGCGCTCCCGCTCTGCATCGCGTCTGCATCCAGTGCAACAACGTCTTCCGCGTTCCCCCCGACTTTTTCGACGCCAAGCAGTGCCCCGCTTGCCACAAAGGATAGACCTGCGCCGCCGCAGCGCTCATGATCGAAGCCCGCAACCTCTGCAAACACTTTCACGATAAAAAGCGCGGCCTCATCCGCGCCGTGGATCACGTCTCCTTCACCTGCCAGCCCGGCCGCATCTACGGCCTGCTGGGCGCCAACGGCGCCGGCAAAACCACCACGCTGCGCATGCTCGCCACCATCCTCCAACCCACCTCCGGCGACGCCCTCGTCGCCGGCCACGACGTCATCGAGCACCCCGAAAAAGTCCGCGCCGCCGTCGGCTTCCTCTCCACCGCCACCGCCCTCTATCCCCGCCTCACCGCCCAGGAAATGGTCGAATACTTCGGCCGTCTCGCCGGCCTCGATGAACCCACTCTCAAGCATCGCGTGGACGACCTCTTCGCCCGCCTGGACATGGACTCCTACCGCGACCGCCGCTGCGACAAGCTCTCCACCGGCATGAAGCAAAAAGTTTCCATCGCCCGCACCCTGGTCCACGATCCCCCGGTCATGATCTTCGACGAGCCTACCCTGGGCCTCGACGTCATGGCCGCGCGCTCCATAGTCTCCTTCATCCGCGACTGCCGCGACCGCGGCAAAACCGTCATCTTCTCCACCCACGTCATGAGCGAAGTCGAAAAGCTCTGCGATTCCATCGGCATCATTCACGACGGCAAACTCCTCGCCGAAGGCACTCTTGCCGAACTCCGTGAAAAATACGCCGAAACCGACCTCGAGGAAATCTTCGTGCGCATCGTCGCCCCGCTCACTCCCGCCGAGGCCTCCGCATGAGCGCCCGCAACGCACTCTTCATCTACCGCAAGGAGCTTACCGAATGGCTCCGCGACCGCCGCACCCTCGTCTCCACCGTCGTCGTTCCCCTCCTGCTTTTTCCCGTGCTCACCGCCGGCTTCGCCGGGCTGGCCGGCTCCCTCCTCGACAAAGCCAAAACGGAAACCATCCCCGTCATGGTCCTTGGCGGCGAAGATTCCCCCGCCGTCCTCGCCGAACTCCGCCACATGAAGGACCTCGCTCTCGTTCCCGCAGCCGAAAATTGGAAGGAACAGATTTCCTCCAAACAGCTCCGCGCCGCCATCGCTCTTCCCGAACACCTGCAATCCTCGCTGGCCTCCGGCGAATCCGCCGAAGTGAAAATCTATTTCCACCAGGGCGACTTGAAATCCTCCCTGGCCGCCAACCGCATCGAAAAATCCCTCAAGGACTACCGCGATCGCATCGTCAGCGATCGCCTCGCCGCCCGCAATCTCCCCGTATCCCTCCTCCACCCCTTCGCCGTCAAACAGGAAAACGTGGCCCCCGCCGAACAAGTCAGCGGCGCCGCCCTCGGCGGCCTCATCGGCTATATGGTCATCCTTCTCTGCATGACCGGCGGCATGTACCCCGCCATCGACCTCACCGCCGGCGAAAAAGAGCGCGGCACCATGGAAACTCTCCTCACCAGCCCCGTCTCCCGCCTGCACATCGTCCTCGGAAAATTCTTCCTCGTCCTCACCGCCTCCCTGGCCACCGCCGCTCTTTCTATCCTTTCCATGGGCGTCTCCTTCCTGCTCATCGAAAAAAACGCCTCGGCTCTGGACGCCGCTCCCTCCGCCGGCGCCCAGGCCCTGCAGCTCCACGTCAGCTTCGCCTCCGCCCTCTCCATCCTTCTCCTCGTTCTCCCCACCGCCGTCTTCTTCGCCGCCGCCATGCTGGCCATCTCCCTCTTCGCCCGCACCAGCAAGGAAGCCCAGACCTACCTCATGCCCCTGAACATCCTCGTGGTCATCCCCGCCGTCGCCTCCATGCTTCCCGGCGTCGAACTCACTCCCCGCCTCGCCGTCATCCCCATCCTCAGCACCAGCCTGCTCATCAAGGAAATCATTTCCGGCACCTACCACTGGAACTACATCGCCCTCATCTTCGCCTCCACCTGCCTCTACGCCGCCGCCGCCCTCTTCCTCGCCGTCAAAATGTTCCAGCGCGAATCCGTCCTCTTCCGCTCCTGAGTTTCTCCACCAGCCACAAAATGAAACGCCGTCATCCTGCCTGATCACCCGCCATAAAATTAAACGCAGTCATCCTGAGTCCCGGCGCCTTTTGCCGGGACGAAGGATCTCAACTTCAACCGGGACTCCGCACTTTCCCCGAGGCGCTTCCCTTCCTCACTCCCCTCCCTCCAATGCTAGAATGACTCCTCCATGTCCTCCGCCCCGCTCATCTCCGTAAAAAACCTCTCCAAACACTTCCGCACCTTCCAGCGCCGCGAAGGCATCCTCGGCGGCCTCGTCAATCTCTTCCATCGCGACTACCAAACTTTGAAAGCCGTCGAAAACGTCAATTTCGAAATCGCTCAGGGCGAAATGGTCGGCTACATCGGCCCCAACGGCGCCGGCAAGTCCACCACCATCAAAATGCTCACCGGCATCCTCGTCCCCACCTCCGGCGAAATTTCCTCCAACGGCTTCGTGCCCTTCCGCCAGCGCGCCGCTTACGTCAAATCCATCGGCGTGGTCTTCGGCCAGCGCACCCAGCTCTGGTGGGACATCGCCGTCATCGAATCCTTCAAACTCCTCCGCCGCATCTATGACGTCTCCCAGCGCGATTTCGACGAACGCATGGAACTCTTCAACCAGGTCCTGGCCCTGCGCGATTTTCTGCACACCCCCGTCCGCAAACTCTCCCTCGGCCAGCGCATGCGCTGCGACCTCGCCGCCGCCCTCCTCCACAATCCCCCCATCCTCTTTCTCGACGAGCCCACCATCGGCCTCGACGTCGTTGCCAAGGACCACATCCGCCAGTTCCTCAAGGTCATCAACGCCCAGTACAAAACCACCATCCTCCTCACCACCCACGACCTCGACGACATCGAGGAACTCTGCCGCCGCATTATGATCATTGACCGCGGCGCGCTCCTCTTCGACGGCCCCCTCGCCGGTCTGAAAGAGCGCCTCCTGCGCACCAAGCAAATCAAATTCATCCTCCGCGACGGCGAACAAGCCCCCCGCCTCGCCGCCTTCGAACAATCCCTCGCCTCCGCAAACGCCAACGGCGCCCTGCGCCTCGAACGCCTCGACGAACTCACCTGCCGCATCATCTTCGACCGCAAACTCATCTCCTCCGCCGACCTCATCCGCCAAATCCTCGCCGCCGTCGAAGTCCGCGACTTCTTAATCGAAGACGAGCCCATCGAAGAAATCATCAAACGCATCTACGCCGGCGAAGACCCCGCCGCGCCCACCGCCCCGGTGGCCCGCCCATGACCACCGCCACCCTTCAAAACCCCCTCGCCGCCCGGAAAACGCCCCTGCGCGCCACCTTCGCCACCTACCGCGAATTCGCCCGCATCGGCTTCGTCAATATCCTGGCCTTCCGCCTGCGCTATTACACCGGCATCCTCACCTACCTCATCAACGTCACCGTCTATTACTTCATCTGGCGCGCGGTCTTCTCCCAATCCGCCGTGCCCATCGCCGGCTTCGCCCTGCCGCAGATCCTCACCTACGTCAGCGTCGGCTGGATCCTGCGCTCCTTCTACTGGAACACCATTGACCAGGAAATGGCCCACGAAGTGATCGAAGGCAAAATCGCCATGGACCTCATCAAGCCCGTCTCCGTGCAGGCCATGTGGCTCTCGCGCGCCATGGGCGAATCCGCCTTTCGCCTCCTGCTGCTCACCGCTCCGGTCGCCGTGGTCATCTGGCTGCTCTTTCCGGTGCTCGCGCCCGCTTCGGCCCTGCATTTTTTCCTGTTTTTTTTTGGCGCCGTCGGCAGTTTTTTCCTGATGGGCGCGATCAATTTCATGATCGGCGTCTGCGCCATCCCGCTCAAATCCATCCTGGCGCTGATTCGCGCCAAGTTCTGGCTGATCGAGCTGCTCTCCGGCCTGCTCATCCCGCTGCAATTTTTCCCCCGCCCGCTGCAACTGCTCTCCTCCGCGCTGCCCTTCGAGCACATCGCTTCCACGCCTCTGCGCATCTATCTCGGCCTGCTCACTCCCGCGCAATCGCTGCGCCTGATCGCCCTGCAATACGCCTGGGTCCTTGCCCTCCTGGCCCTCGGACATTTCTGGTGGCTTCGCGCCACGCGAAAGATCACCATTCATGGCGGCTAGAACCATGCACAACCTCCTCGCCCAATTCCGCCGCCACGCCATGCTCCTGGGCCAATACTTCGCCCAGTACGCCAAGGTCCGCGTCAGCTACCGCGGCGACTTCTTCGTCTCCGTGCTCACCTCCCTGTGCGGCACCGTCTTTCAGTTCTTCTTCTATTGGTTCCTGCTCAAGAAAGTCGGCTTCCCCCACTGGCGCAAGGAAGAACTCTTCTTCCTGTGGGGCTTCGCGCTCATTCCCTTCGGCGTCTTCAACGTGCTCTCCCTCAATCTCTACGAATTCGGCTCCATCTACATCATGGAAGGAAAATTCGACCGCGTCCTTCTCCGCCCGCTCTCTTCCCTCTTTCAGGTGCTCTTTGAATCCTTCCGCATCGAATCCCTGCATGAAGTCGCCACCGGCCTGATCATTCTCGGCTGGGCCGCGCGCCATCTCGATTACCACTGGACCCTTCTCGACGTCGCCCTCCTGGCCTTCTTCGGCCTCTGCGGCGGCGTCATCTACATCTCCGTCTTTCTCTTCCTCACCACCTTCTCCTTCTGGTTCGATGACCGCATCGGCATTCACCCGCCCTTCTGGAACCTCATGGCCTTCGGCCGCTACCCGCTCTCCATCTACAGCACCTACATCCGCTTCCTGCTGAGCTGGATCATTCCCTTCGGCTTCGCCACGTTTTATCCCAGCGTGCGCCTGCTGGGCCGTCCCGAATTCCGTTCCTACGCCGCGCTGGTTCCCCTGGTCGCCGCGGCCTCCTTCGCCGTCGCTGCGTTTGCCTGGCGCATCGGCCTGCGCCGCTATTCCTCCACGGGCTCATGAGCGCCCGCGGAACGCAGTACCGGGAAACTTTCCCGAGGGAAAAAACGTATTTGATGAAGAGAGCCATGAAGACTCTTTCTTGCCTCGCGCTGGCGTTCGCGCTGCTCCTCTCCGCCCTTTCCGGCTGGCTCGGCTGGCAGGCCGCGCCCAGTATGCTGCATCTTCCGCGCCGGGAGTTCACCGCCGCCGATCGCGCTGCCGCCGCCGCGTTCTTCTCCCGCCGCGGCGCCGTCCTCGAAGAGTTCACGGTGCGCGCGCCCGACGGCGCCGCGCTGCGCGGCTGGAAAATCCGCGCCGAAGCGTCGAGCGGCGATTGGGTTTTGCTTTTTCACGGGCAGGGGGATAACCGCACCGGCATGGAGGGTTACGCCGCTCTGCTGCTGGCCACCGGCTACAACGTGGTGATGATGGATTCCCGCGCGCATGGCGCGAGCGGCGGAGACATTTCCACGTACGGATGGAAGGAACGCGAGGACTCCCGCGCCGTGGTCAGCGCGCTCGAATCCGCCGAACACGTCCGCCATCTGTTCGCTCTCGGCGAATCCATGGGCGCGAGCATCGCCCTGCAAGCGGCCGGCGCGGACCCGCGCATCGAAGCCGTGGTGGCCGAAGCGCCCTTCCGCAATCTGCGCGAAGCCGCCTACGACTACGCCGGTCTGCACTGGAGCCCGCTGCTCGGCAAAACTCTCTTCTTTCCCGGCGCCTGGGCCGTCATACGCCGCGGCGAACGCGACGCCGGTTTTTCCGCCAGGGAAACTTCACCCGAAAAATCCGTGGCCGCCCGCGCCTTTCCCGTTCTGCTCATCTGCGACGAAGCCGACGTCGTGCTTCCCTGCCGCCACAGCGAAAGCCTCTACGCCGCCGCGCGCGGCCCCAAAACTCTCTGGGAAGTTCCCGGCGCGTCGCACACCGCCGCGCTGGGCGTGGCGCCCCAGGAGTTCCAGCGCCGCATCCTGAGCTTTTTCGCCAGCGCGATTCCCGCGCCGCAAGCCCAGGCCCAGCCCCTTCACGGACAAGAAGTGAAAAAACTTCAGGTGATTCGATGATCCGCGCCGCCGTCCCCGCCGACTTCCCCGCCCTCCTGGCGCTCAATGCCGAGTCGGAAGCTCTTCTGAGTCCGCTCAGCCGCGCGCATCTCGAACACCTGCACAGCCAGGCCGCCTATCACCGCGTCGTCGAGATGGATTCCGCCGTGGTTGCGTTTCTCCTGGCCTTCCGCGAAGGCGCGGACTACGACAGCCCCAACTACCTCTGGTTCAACGCCCGCTACAAACACTTTCTGTACGTGGACCGCGTGGTGGTGGCCGTCGCCGCACAGGGAAAACGCCTGGGCGCCGCTCTGTATGACGATCTCTTCGCTTTCGCCCGAGAGAAAAAAATCCCCGTGGTGACCTGCGAATTTTACATCCAGCCGCTCAACGAAGTTTCCAGCCGCTTTCACGCCCGCTTCGGCTTCCGCGAAGTCGGCACACAATGGGTCGCCGACGGCAAAAAACAGGTTTCTCTGCAGGAGGCTTCCACGGGAATTTCCGGCGGCTGAATACGCCGCCGCTTCACACCGCCGTGCGGGTGTGGCGTTCTTCGAGCTGCTGGCTCAGGCGGCGCACGGTTTCGCGCAGGCGCACGGCCAGCGCGGTGATGGTTTCGAGGCGCTGCTGCGCGTCCTGCGGCAGGCGGCCGTCTTTCCGGCGGCGTACTTCGGTGAGCAGCAGTTCGGCGTTGCCCAGAATTCCGGTGAGCGGATTGTTCAGTTCGTGGCGCAAAATTTCGCCGAAGGCCTCGTCGCCCAGAGCCGCGTTCATTTCCACCACCGGCAGGGCCACGGACTCGCGGCGGCTCTGCCACAGGCGGCGCTCGATGCGCGCCAGAACTTCCCTCAGATGGTTTCCATTCAGCGCGATGAACTCCGCGGATTTGGCCGCCAGCAGCGGCGCCAGTTCCTCCTGAAGATGCGGCGGACCCAGCACGATCACCGGAGCGAAGCCGGAGAGCAGCGTCAGCGCCGCGGCCAGCGTGGGCGCGGGTTCCGCAAGGTTTTCTTCCGGCGCGCGGCAAGCGGACTCCTCCAGCACGATCAGGCCGGGGTCTTCGTCCCAGGCCATGCGCCGGGCCTCCTCGGGCGAAGCGGCCACGCGCAAAAGCAAACCCGCGCCCGCCGGGGCCAGCACGCGGCGCAGCGCGGCGCAGAGTTCCTCGTTGCGGCTGACCACCAGCAGAAAACTTTCTTCCGTTCTCATGTTCGAATCCTCCCAGCCGTCTGTCTTGCTCCCGCGGCCCCGGTCTTCAGCGTTTCGTGCACGGCCCGCGTCAGTTCTTCGACGCGAAACGGTTTATGAACAAAAGCCAGTCGATTGCGCTTTAAAAAATCCATGGTGGAAGCCGAGAGCGCGTCCCCGGTGACGAACAGGAAGCGATCGCACAGCGGACTGCCCTGGCGCTCGAGGGCCTGATAGAAATGGCGCCCGTCCAGCCCGGGCATTTTCAGGTCACAGATCACCAGATCGAAGCTGCGGCGGGCGGCGCGGGCCAGGGCGTCGCCGGCGTCCAGCAGCATCTCCACCTGCATGCCTTCCTCGCGCAGCACGTCGGCGATGAGTTGCGCCACGGTGGGCTCGTCCTCGACCACCAGCACGCGCGCTCCCGGCGCGCGGCGCCCGCCGGGGAGAGCCTCCAGCTTGCGCGGCGCCGGAGAAGGAGCGGAGCGCTTGCGCAGGCGCAAGGGCGCCTCCGCGCGCTGCGGCTGCGGCAGGGGCAGTTCCACGGTGAAGAGCGCGCCGCCTGCGGGGCGGTTGGCCGCGCGGATTTGCCCGCCGTGCTCGCGCACAATCTCGCGCACGATGGAAAGACCCAGGCCGGTGCCGGCGCTGGCCGGCTTGGTGGTGAAAAAAGGATCGAAGATGCGCTCGAGCAGTTGGGGTGAAATTCCCGGGCCGTCGTCGCCGACTTCGAGGAGCAGGCGGCCGTCGGCGGCGCGGCGGGTGGCCACGCGAATCACGCCCTGGCCATGCCCCGGTCCCAGTTCGATGGCCTGCTGGGCATTGGCCAGGAGATTGAGAACCACCTGCTGCAGGCGGTCGGGGTCCGCCACCAGCAGCGGGTCGGCGGGATCGAGCGCGGTTTCGAAACGCGCGCGCTCTTCGGGAAGAACCGCGCGGCGCAGTTCGAGCGAGCGCAGAACGATCTGGTTGAGGGAGACGGGCATGCGCTCCGCACCGTCTTCCCGCCCGGCGCCCAGCAGATGGCGCAGCATGCGCGCGGCGCGGCCGGCTTCGTCGTGGATCTTGCGCACCTCTTCGCTGCCGGAAAACTCCTCGCGCAGCAGCAGGCGCTGGGCGTAGCCCAGGATGCTGGTGAGGGGATTGCTCAGTTCGTGGGCGATGGCGCTGACCATCTGCCCGAGGGCGGCCAGCTTTTCAGCGCGGGGCAGGCTCGCGGCGCGGGCCACGGAGAGTTCCCCGGCGGTTCCGCGGCCGAGAATCTGCGCGGCCAGGGCGGCGCGCAGGCGCAGCCATTCGAGCGTGGCCAGCGTGGCGCGGCCGCGGCGCACTCCCGCCAGCAGCACGCCCCGGCGCGCGCCGCCGGCATCGAGCGGCAGGGCCATCCACTTCTCGCAGGCGTTTTCGGGAAAACCCGCCAGCGGTCCCGCGGCGGCCACCCGCCCGGTTTCGAACGCCTCGCGCCAGACGCCGCGCAACGGTTCGCTTTCGATTTGCGGCAGGAGAGAGTCCTCCACCGTGATCCACGACAGAGCCGGAGTTTTTTCCCGGCTCTCCCGGGACCACCGGCCCGCGGCCAGAAAGTTCACGCCGGCCTCGCGGGCGCCCTGGTGGAGCACAGCACGCAGGTCCGCGGCAGCCTCGCGGGCGCCGCCCGCCAGAATCTCGCGCACAAATTCCAGTTCCCGCGCGCGCTCTCCCGCGGCGGCCTCCGCCTCCCGGCCGTTCAGCGCCAGGGCCAGCTCCGCGGCAATCTCTTCGAGCGCCTCCCGCGGGACCACTCTTTCCTGGCTTTTCCAGCCCGCCAGCACCATCCCGCGCCAGCCTCCCGGCCCGGGCACCGGCGCCCACAGCGCCTGCCGCAGCCCGGCCAGGAGCGCATCGGGACCGGAGCGCGGCCCGCCGCGCGAATCCCGGCGCGCAGGGGAAGAAACTTCCGGCGCGAAGCTTCGCCCCGTGCCGCGCGCCTCCCGCGGAAAAACGGCTTCCAGGCTCAAGCGGGTTCCTTCCCCGGAACAACTTTCGCGGGCCGCGTCGCGCACCTCGCCCCGGCAGGAATCGTCGCCGGGAGTTTCCGCAAGCCACACGCCGAGACGGTCGGCCCCGGTGCGCTCACGCAGGGCGGCCAGCGCGGCTTGAATGAGTTGGGCGTGCGAGGCTCCGCGCGCGGCCGCCAGGGCCACTCCCGCCGTGCTGCGCGCCATCGCTTGTGCCTGTTTGCGCATGCTCTCCAAACCGCCGGGCCAGCGAACGGCAGCAGCCGCAGCCCGGCAAGGAACTTCGCAGGCCGCCCGCGTCTCAGGATCGGCAGGCCCGCAACAATGAATATGCACAGACGTCGCCAATGCGGCGGCAGATAACAGTGTTTATTTTCAATAGGTTAGGGATGCAGGGAGAGAGCTTTTCCCAAAAAAAGTTTCATCTCGGGACTTTCGAGTGGGCAATTCCCGGAGTGGGCCGGGGTGAGTATTCAGTATTCAGAATCGAGTTGTCAGTCAGAAGGGGAGCGCCACCCGTCGAGAAATGCGAGCCACGCACGAGTGAACGGATGATTTTCCGTTGTCCACCGGAAGCGGAGCGCCACGAGTCGCGAATCACGAAACACGAGTCACGCTCAGTGAACGGCGGAGTCCATGTGGTACTGCTTGAGTTTGCGGTAGAGGGTGGTCTTGCCGATGCCCAGCAGGCGCGCGGTGGCCAGTTTGTCGCCGCCGGTCTGGCGCAGGGTGCGCAGGATGGCGCGGCGCTCGAGTTCCTCGAGGGGCAGCAGCTCGTCTCTCTCCGGGAGGCGGTCGCCGGTGGGATAGATCAGATTGGAAGGCAGGTCGGCCACATGCAGGACGGGGCCGGAGCTGAGGGCCGCGGCGCGCTCGATGGCGTTTTCCAGCTCGCGCACGTTGCCGGGCCAGTCGTAGGCCATGAGGCGCTGCATGGCGTCGTTGGCGATGGTCAGCGCGTCTTTTTTCTCGGCGCTGAACTTTTCCAGAAACGAGTTGACCAGGATGGGGATGTCGCTCTTGCGCTCGCGCAGCGGGGGCAGCTTGACCTGCACCACGTTGAGGCGGAAGAAAAGGTCCTGGCGGAACTCTCCGCTGCGGATGGCCTGCTCCAGATCGCGGTGGGTGGCGGCAATGATGCGCACATTGATGGCCCGGCGTTCGGTCGAGCCCACGGGCTTGATTTCGTGCTCCTGCAGGGCGCGCAGCAGCTTGGCCTGGAGATCCACGGGCAACTCGCCGATTTCATCGAGGAACAGCGTGCCGCCCTGGGCGGCCTCGAGCAGCCCCTGCTTGGCATGAAAGGCGCCGGTGAAGGCGCCCTTGACGTAGCCGAACAGCTCCGATTCGATCAGCGTGGGCACCAGCGCGGAGCAGTCCACGGGAATAAACGGCTTGTCCTTGCGCGGCCCGGAAAAATGAATGGAGCGGGCCACCAGCTCCTTGCCCGTGCCGCTCTCGCCCAGAATCAGCACGGGGTAGTCATGCTGGCTGATTTTTTCGATGAGTTTGAAGACCCGCTGCATCTTGGCGGTCATGCCGATCAAGCCGCCGAAGCCGGGGCGGGTGCGCAACTGCTCGCGCAACAGGCGGTTTTCCTGGTCGAGGTCCAACAAGCGGGCCACTTTCAGCAGTTCCTCCCGCAACTCCTCGACGTGAAACGGTTTGGTCACGTAGCCCTTGGCGCCCAGGCCCACGGTCTCGGCTGCGGACTTGATCGTGCCGTATTGCGTCAGCATGAGCACCGCCGTTTGCGGGTACAGGTTGCGCACATGGAGGAGCAGTTCGACGCCGCTGGCCTGCGGCAGCTTCAGGTCGGTGAGCACAATGTCGATGGGAAACTGTTCGAGGATCTCCAGAGCCTCTTCGGCGCTGCCCGCCGTCTGCACCTTCATGCCGCAGCCCTTGGCCACATCCGCGCAAAGCTCCCGCGTGGCCTGCTCGTCGTCCACGATCAGGATATTCATGGGGACCGTTTCGCGGACCGCGAGATCTTCGCTTTCCATCTCATAGCCTCTGCTGTGCATGTCTACTATAGCTGCACTTTGAGTACCAATTTGGAATGAATCATTACCCCCATACGAATCAATCTTTTAGTTATCTGCCGCTCATTTCCTTCTATTCCAAAATGGAACCGAAGTCAATGCGAGAAAATGGATAAGCAATTTAACTTATTTAATTTCAATTAGTTCCATTTTGGAACCTGTAAAAATTCCATTTTGGGAATTTTTCTCGTCTCCGCTCCCCTCCCTATTGACTCTTTACCTACGCCTGTCCTTCCCTCCCGCAGGAACTTCTTTTCAATTTGCGGTACAATTTACTTTTACCCATGGCTGAACTGCACCGCATCGATCTCAACTGGACGGGCCGCCCGCGCTCCATCGCCGCCTGCCTGATCCAATCCAACGGCCAGGTGGCGCTGGTGGACCCCGGTCCCGCGTCCACGCTGGAAACGCTGCGCGGGGCGCTGCTCACGCGGGGCCTGCAAGTGTCGCATCTGAACGCCATTCTGCTGACGCACATTCACATGGACCATGCCGGTGCCACGGGGGCGCTGGTGCGCGAGAATCCCGGGCTGGCCGTCTACGTCCACGAGAAGGGCGCGCCGCACATGGCCGATCCCTCCAAACTGGAGTCGAGCGCCCGGCGGCTCTACGGCGACCACATGCAGCGCCTCTTCGGCCATTTCCTGCCGGTGCCGGAGGACAACCTGCGGCCGCTGGCGGGCGGCGAAACGATTGCCATCGGCGCGCACCAGATGGAGGTGCTCTATACGCCGGGGCACGCTTCGCACCACGTCTCCTATTTCGATACGCAGGAGGGCGTGGCCTGCGTGGGGGACACGGCGGGAATTCGCGTGGAGGGCAACCCCTACCTGATGCCGGCCACGCCGCCGCCGGACATCGATTTGGAAGTGTGGGAAGAGTCGCTGGGGAAAATTCTGGAACGCAGCCCGGCGCGGCTTTTTCTGACGCACTTCGGTTTCGTGAACGACCCGGCCGAGCACATCGGCCGCTACCGCGACGCGCTGCACGGCTGGGGAGCGATCATCGGCATCCTGCTGCGCGCCTATGGCGAAGAGGGCGCGCCGGCGGCGTTCGTGGAACAGATGAGCGACGAGATCCGCCGCTCGGTGTCCGCCGACGACGCCGAGCATTATCTGTTCAACGGCGGGCTGGAACTGTCCTGGGCGGGCCTGGCGCGGTACTGGAAAAAACAGTCGGCGGCGCCTTCGCCGGCCCCCTCCCTCTGACGCGCCCGGCGTTGACAGGTCCGCACTCTCTCCCTACAATTCGTTCTCCGTTCCCGTGCATCCAGGGAACGCAGGAAGAATCGCTTCCCAAGGATCCACCATGCACTCACGGATACTGCTGGCGCTTCTCTTTACCGCACTCTTGCTGAGCGCGGCCCCGGCGCGCACCCCCGCCCAATCCACGGTGGGCGAGGTCGCTTTCGCCAATTCCGGCGCGCCCGCCGCCCAGGCCAATTTTCTCCGCGGCCTGGCCCTGTTGCACAATTTCGAATACGAAGACGCCGCGGCGGCCTTCCGCCAGGCGCAGGAACAGGACCCGAACTTCGCGATGGCTTACTGGGGCGAGGCCATGACCAGGAACCATGCGCTGTGGGCGGAGCAGGATCTGGCCGCCGCTCGCGCGGACCTCGGCCGGCTGGGGCCTACGCCCGAAGCGCGCAGGGCCAAGGCGGGGACCGAACGCGAGAAGGAATACCTGCGCGGCGCGGAGATCCTATTCGGCGAGGGTTCCAAGCACGAACGGGACTTGCGCTATGCCGATTTCATGGCCACGCTGCATGGGAAATATCCGGACGATCCCGAAACCACCTGCTTCTACGCCCTGGCCCTGCTGGGCTCTCCGGAAAACGGCCGCGACATCCCCACCTACATGCGCGCCGCCGCGCTTCTGGAAGAGGTTTTCCACGCGCACCCGAATCATCCCGGCGCGGCGCATTACCTGATCCACTCCTTCGACGACCCGGTGCACGCGCCGCTGGGCCTGGCCGCCGCCCGCGCCTATTCGCGCATCGCCCCCGAAGCGGGCCACGCACAGCATATGACATCGCATATTTTCCTGGCGCTGGGTATGTGGGAGGACGTGGTCCGGGCCAACGAACAGGCCATGGCCGTGGTGAACCGCCGCCGCGCCGCCGGCGGGAAATCCCCCTCGTTCTGCGGGCACTACAACATCTGGCTGCAATACGCCTATCTGCAGGAGGGGCGCTTCGCGGAGGCGCGGCGCCTGCTGGGGGCGTGCCAGGAACAGTCCGCGAAAGCGAGCGGCGACGCCCATCCCCAGGGCGCGGTGGATCTGGACACGACCCTTGCCGGTTCGGTCGCGCAGATGCGCGCCCAATACCTCGTCGTCAGCAAGGATTGGAACGGGGAAGAGGCGCAATGGCATCCGGCCGCCGGGAAGCCCTCCATCGCCAGGGTGGTGATGCTGTACGCCTCGGCTCTGGCGGCCATCCGGCGGAACGACACGGAATCCGCGGAACAATCCACGAAAGAAGAGGAAGCGGCTGCCGCCGGACTGGGCTCCGTCTATGACGCGAAAGGATATTCCGCCGGGCATCCGGACCGCGCTTTGCCCGGGGTGATGACCGGGCAGCTGCGCGCGCTGCTGCTCGCCCAGCAGGGCAAAAATGAGCAAGCGGCCGCGCTACTGGAAAAAATCTCCAGGGAAGAGCTGTCGCTGCCCTATGAGTTTGGCCCGCCCGTCGTTGCGGCGCCTTCGTCCGAACTGCTGGGCGAACTCTATCTGTCCCTGAAGCGCCCCGCCGATGCGCGCCGGGCGTTTGAAACTTCGCTGGCGCGGCAGCCGCAACGGCTGCCCTCGCTCGAAGGGCTGGCCCGCGCCGAGGAAATGGGCGGCGACCGCGACGCCGCCGAACGCACGCGAGCCGCGCTGCGCGGGATGCTTCTGCACGCGGACAAACCGGAAAAGCAGTAGGAAATTATCTGGTTCGGGCGGCCCGCTTCAGGAAGCGGAGGGGGAAGCGCCTTCGGCGGCTTCCGCAAGAGGCGCTTCCGCGGCGGGGCGGCTGAGGGATTCGGCGCGGGCGGCAAAGGCTTCCGCCAGCAGGTCCACGATGAGGCGGGCGCCGCTTCCGTCCGGGTCTTTTTCGGGGTTGTACTGGGACACGGACAGGCCCAGGAGATTTTTTCCGGAGACAAAGACGCGCAGGGCTTCGCGCGTCTCGCTGCGTCCAAAGCCGCCGCTTCCGGGAACGTTGACCGCGCCGAACTCCTCCTGGGCCATCACGTCCACGTCGAAGTGCAGGACAAAGTCGCGGGAATCGGCGTGCATGTCGCGCAGGGTCTGCTCCGCCGCCGCTCCCACGCCCCGGCGCTGGGCATCCGCCGCCAGCACGCGGCGCATGGGCGATTTGCTCAGAAACTCTTGTTCGGGCGGGTCCAGTCGCTCGACGCCGAACAGGGTGATGTCCGGCTCGCGGACGAGAGGCGGTTCGCCCCAGAAGCGCACCAGTTCGGCGGCGCCGCGGCCGATGAAATGGGCCACGCCCATGCCGTCGAGGCGTCCGGACGGAGTGGTCGCCGGAGTGTTCAGGTCGGCGTCGCGGTCGAGCCACAGCAGATTGACGTGCTTGTAATAGCGCCGCGCACCGGCCACCAGGGCCAGGGCCTGGACGCACTCGCCGCCCAGCACCAGCACAATCGCGCCGGACTTGACCGCCAATTCGACTTGCGGGCGCAGGTCATTGAGTCCCGCGACCACCGTGGCGGCATTGCGCGCACGGGGGTGCTCGTCATCTTCGGCGAAAAGGCGCGGAGGGCAATCGCCCATGTCCGTGACTTCGTAGCCCGCGGCTTGCAGTTTTTCCACCAGGCCCGCGGCGCGCAGCGCCGCCGGAGCTTTTTCCAAGCCCGGCGCAAAGGCCGCGGCGCTCGAGGGCGCCCCGATCAGGGTGATTTTTTTCAACTGACGGACGATGCGAACCGCCAAGGGAGTCTCCTTGTCCTGAGGTTCTCTACTGCCCGTTGCTCAACTTTTTTCTGTTCCGCGCGGCCCCCGCCGCGCGCCACTTCCCGCTGAATGTTCCCCGCTTAACGGCGCGGCGCCTGGGCGATGGTGGCCAGTTCCGGCGGCAGCGTGAAGCGCACATCCTCGCGAATCAGGTCCAGGTCCTGCTGATCGGTAAAGCCGAACGATGCCAGCCGTTCGCTGACCTGCTGCACCAGGACCTCCGGCGCGGAGGCTCCGGCGGTGAGGCCGATGCTTTCCACTCCGGTGAGCCAGGCGGGATCGATGTCCTCGGCGGAGTCAATCAACTTCGCCTTGACGCCGTGGCGATTGGCCACTTCCACCAGGCGGTTGGAATTGGAGCTATTGGGCGAGCCCACCACGAGGATGAGGCCCACTTCCTTGGCTACGTGCTCGACCGCTTCCTGGCGGTTCTGCGTGGCGTAGCAGATGTCGTCGCTGGCCGGTCCGAGGATTTTCGGGAAGCGCTGGCGCAGACGGCCCACAATCTCCTGCGTGTCATAGAGGCTCAGCGTGGTCTGGGTCAGGAAGGCCAGATGGTCGGGATCGGTCACTTCAAGCGCGTCCACCGCTTCGACCGAATCCACCACGATGGTCTGCTCGGGGGCTTCGCCGGAGGTGCCCACGATTTCCTGATGGTCCTTGTGGCCGATGAGGATGATGGTGCGCTTTTCGCGGGCGAATTTCAGGGCTTCCAGATGCACCTTGGTGACCAGGGGGCAGGTGGCGTCAATGACGCGCAGTTCGCGCTCCTTGGCTTCGTCGCGCACCGTGGGCGGCACGCCGTGGGCGCTGAAGACCAGCACTGCGCCGTGGGGCACTTCCGTGATGGTTTCGACGAAAATTGCGCCGCGGCGGCGCAATTGCTCGACAACGTAGCGGTTGTGCACGATTTCGTGGTGCACGTAGACCGGCGCGCCATAGGCTTCGAGCGCCAGTTCGACAATATCCACGGCGCGGACAACACCCGCGCAGAATCCCCGCGGGCGCACCCGCAGGAGCACTTTTCCTTTTTTGTCCGGGCCGTTCTGGGTCTGTAGGTTCGTCATAAAGTTAAGGTTGTACGACAGTCTTAGATTTTACCCTAAACCCCCTCCCGCGGGCCACCCGTGTTTTTCTTGCGTTTTTATTTCCGGGAAAACCCTCTTGAATGCGCCGCCGGGCGGGGGAAAAGCCCCTATTCGTGGCGCAGGCAGTCGATGGGGTCCAGTTTGGCCGCCAGATTGGCCGGGTAATAGCCGAAGAAAATTCCCACCGCGGCGGAGATCACGAATCCGATGGCCACCCAGAGGTAGGAGATGGTGGCCGGAATCGAGGGCACCAGCGCGCGCACCAGGGCCGCCACCGCCGCCCCGGCGAGGATGCCCAGCGTGCCGCCGACCAGCGTCAGCACCACGGCTTCCAGGAGAAATTGCAGGCGGATGTCCGCGCGGCGCGCGCCGATGGCTTTGCGCACGCCGATCTCCTGGGTGCGCTCGGTCACGGAGATGAGCATGATGTTCATCACGCCAATGCCGCCCACCAGCAGGCCGATGGAGCTGATGGCCGCGGTGAGAATGACCAGCGCGTGGGTAAGCTGGCTCCACAGGTTGCTCAGGAAATCGGGCGAGCTGACCTCGAAATCGTTGTCCTGGTCCGGGGGAACGCGGCGCAGGCGGCGCATGGCCTGCATCACTTCGCCCTGGGCGTCATCCACGCGCACGCCCTCGGGAACGGTGAAGGCCATGATCAGTTCCTTGGCCTCCGGATATTCCTTGCGGAACGAACTCAGGGGGATGATGGCGAATATATCCACGCCGGGGCCGATGAAAAAGCCCTGATCGTGCTCGAAGACGCCGATGACTTCGTAGACCGTGCCGTTGATGCGCACGTTTTTGCCGATGGCGTCCTCGTAGGGAAACAGGGATTCGTTGATGGCCGCGCCCAGGACCACCACGGGGCGGGCGTGTTCCTGGTCGAAGGAACTGATGAAGCGGCCGCGGGCGACGCTGAAGAGGGGAATGGCGTCGGAATATTGCGGCTCGGCGCCGCGCAGGATGACTTTTTCGACGCTATTGCTGCCGCTGGTGATCAGGTTGCTGTCGCCGAAGAGAAATCCGCGCGTGCCGAAGGTGGTGATGATGCCCACGTCCGGAGCGGCTTCGCGGATGGCGGCGGCGTAATAGGCTTCGAAATATTTTCGCGTGCGGATTTTTTCCGGCCAGCGCGCGGGGTCCAGTCCGGGGGGAAAGCGGGTGACGAAGTAGGTGCGCGAGCCCAGGGCTTCGACCTTGTCCTGCACGAATTTGTTCAGCCCCTGAATGATCGCGGCCATGGAGATGACCGAGGAGACGCCGATGACGATGCCCAGGACGGTGAGCGCCGAGCGCACCTTCGAGGAACGCAGCGTCTCCATGGCCGCCAGAAAGTTTTCCCGGGCTTGCGCGAAGGTCATCAGAGGCATCAGTCCGACCTCAAGGCGACGACCGGGTCCAGGCGCGCCGCGCGCAGCGCCGGATAGATGCCGAAGAAAAGTCCCACGGCGCTGCTCAGGAACACGCCCAGCAGGGCCACCCAGGTGCGCACGGAAGCGGGGAACGGCGTGTAGGTGCGCAGCAGCACGGCCACTAGGAAGCCCATCAGGATGCCGGCGATTCCTCCGGCGATGCACTGCATGAGGCTTTCGAGCAGGAACTGGCGCAGAATATCGCGCTGCGAGGCGCCCACGGCGCGGCGCACGCCGATTTCGCGGCGGCGCAGCGTCACGCTCACCAGCATCACGTTCATGATGACGATGCCGCCGATGAGCACGGAGATGGCGCTGACCATGATGAAGACGGCGAAGAAGGCGGAGCTGATGCTGCTCCACAGGGCCATGTAGCTTTCCTTGGTGCCGATGAAGAAATCGTCTTCCATTTTTCCGGTGCGGTGGCGGCGGGCGCGGAGAATCAGCTCGGCCTGGTCCTGCGCTTTTGCGAAATTGGCTTCGCTGGTCTTGATGTTGATGGTCAGGCTGCTGTGCGCGCCCTTCATGCGCAGGAAGACGGGCAGGGGGACCATGACGAAGTTGTCCTGGTCCTGGCCGAGCACGCTGCCGACTTTTTCCATCACGCCCACGACGATCAGTTCTTCGCTGCCCGCGCGCAGCGTTTTTCCGATCGGGTCCGTTCCGGCGAAGAGGCGCTCGACGATGGTGTCGCCGATGAGGCAGACGCCGGCGTGATGTTCGGATTCGGACTCGGTGAAGTAGCGGCCGCGCTCGATCGCGCGGGTGTCAATTTCGGCCATGTTGGCGGTCTGCCCGGAAAAGCTCACGTCGGAAACTTCGTGGTCGCCGGCGCGCACGCGCACCGTGGCGGCGGCGCTGGCGCCAACCTGGTCACAGAGCGTGCAGGCTTCGGCCACCGCGCGCATGTCCTCCATTTCGACCTTCTTGAACTTCAGCGCCTTGATGATGATGTTGAAATCGGTGACGGCAAAGGGCGTGCGGGCGATCTGGAAGACGTTGGTGCCCAGCTTGGCGATTTTTTGCTCGACGTAGAGGTTGGCGCCCTGCACCAGGGTCATCACCGTGATCAGCGTGGCCACGCCCATGGTCAGGCCCAGCATGGTCAGCAGCGTGCGCATCTTGTGGGCGCGCAGGGCGCTGCTGCACTGGGCCAGGTTGTCGCGGACGGCGAGCATGGGGGTGGCGGCGAAAAACCTCTGCTTCTACTCTATCAAATCCGGCAGCGCGGACGATGGAGCTGCATGCCGAATTTCGAGTTTCGTATTTCGTATTTCGAAACTCGAAATTCGGTCTTCCCCGGCTTGGCGCTATTTTCCTTCTTTTCACTTCTCCGCCTGCGCTAGACTGTCCTTCGCCGCACCATGAGCCTTGCCGCCGCCATCTCCAACCGCCTGCGCTGCTGGTTCTTTCAGCTTTTCGCGTGTTATCGCGGCACGGGCGGGCGGCTCACGTTTGTGGCGCCGGACTGGAGCGAAGTGCGCGTGGAGATTCCGCTTTCCTGGCGCACGCGCAACTATGTAGGCTCGATCTTCGGAGGAAGCCTGTACGGGTCCGTGGACCCCCTCTACATGATCATGCTCATCCGGCGGCTGGGGCCGGAGTTTGTGGTGTGGGACAAATCCGCGTCCATTCAGTTCAAAAAGCCCGGGAAGGAAACGTTACACGCGCGGTTTCTTGTTCCGGACGAAGAACTCGCCGCTATCCGCGCGGCGCTGCAAACAGAGCGTTCCGTGGATCGCTCCTACACCATTAAACTCGCCGATTCTTCCGGCACGGTTTGCGCCTCCGTCGAAAAAATTATCTACATCCGACGGCGCTGATGGGCACCTCCCCGCCGTTGTCAGTTTGTCACGCTTCCCGCGCTCCCCCTCAACTTCAAACGCCACTCAATGTTATGATGAAGTGCTAGCTACTAGAGGCCCTGAACCGCTGAAATGTTCGACATAAACGACTGGCTCCCTAAATCCGTCCTCGCGCTGCGGACCTATTCCCCGCGCTCTCTCTTTGCCGATCTCATCGCCGGGGTCACCGTGGGACTGGTGGCGCTGCCCATGTCCATGGCGTTCGCCATCGCCTCGGGGGTGCCGCCGCAGTTGGGGCTCTATTGCGCGGTCGTCGCGGGATTCCTGATATCCGCGCTGGGCGGATCGAAGACGCAGATTGGCGGACCCACCGGCGCGTTCGTCGTGATCATTGCCGGCATCGTCCTGCGGCATGGCATTGACGGGCTGTATATGTGCACGCTAATTGCGGGCGTGCTGCTGATTTTTCTGGGCGTCACCGGGCTGGGCAACGCCGTCAAGTTCATTCCCCGCCCCGTGGTGGTGGGCTTCACCAACGGCATCGCCGTGATCATCGCCAGCACGCAAATCAAGGATTTCTTCGGCCTGAACACGGGCCCACTTCCCGGCGATTTCCTGGGGCGCATGTCCGGCCTGGCCGCGCACATCCGCACGATTTCCCCGTTGACCACGCTGGTTTCCTGCGTCTCGCTGGCGCTGATTCTGGTCTTCGCGCGCTACGTCAAGAAAGTTCCCGGCTATATCGTGGCCATGTTCGCCTCGACTGCCGCCGTCTGGCTTTTCCATCTGCCTATCGAGACCATCGGCACGCGTTTCGGGGGAATTCCCGCGGGACTGCCGCACCTGCACATTCCCGCCTTTCGCGCGGACCTGATCCGCCCGCTGATCTCTCCGGCCATCACCGTGGCCCTGCTGGGGGCCATCGAATCGCTGATGTCCGCGGTGGTATCCGACCGCATGAGCGGGGACAAGCACAATCCCAGCGTGGAGCTGATCGGCCAGGGCGTGGCCAACATTTTCTCGCCGCTCTTCGGCGGGCTGCCCGCCACGGGAGCCATCGCGCGCACGGCCACCAACATCCGCTCCGGCGCAAAGTCTCCCTTCGCCGGAATTTTTCATGCGCTGACGCTGCTGGCCATCCTGCTCTTCGCCGCGCATCTGGCCAGCTTTATCCCCATCGCCGCGCTGGCCGCCATCCTGTTCGTGGTTTCCTACAACATGGGCGAATGGAGCGAAATTCCGCAACTGCTCAAACTTTCGCGCCTGGAAGTTTCCACCTGGCTGATCACCTTCGGCCTCACCGTCTTCGCCGACCTGACCGTGGCCGTGGAAGCGGGCATGATCCTGGCGGCGCTGGTCTTTATCCGCAAAGTGACGCTGACCACCACGGTCTCACAGGTGACGCGCGAATACGTGCAGGCGGGCCGGGCGCACATTTTGCAGGACAAGGAGATTCCGCCCTACGTCTCGATCTTCCGCATTCACGGGCCGTTTCTTTTCGGGGCCACCGACAAGCTCGAAAACGTCATCGCGCGCATTCCCGAGCTTCCGCCCATCCTCATCCTGCGCCTGCGCAACATGAACGCCATCGACTCGACCGGCTTGCAGGCTCTCGAGGAGTTCGCCGACTTCGTGCACGCCTCCGGCCGCGGACTGATTCTCTGCGGGGCGCTCGAGCAGCCCGCGCGGCTGATGAAGCAGGCCGAATTCGAACAGCACCTCGGCGCGGACAACATCTGCGCCAGCGTGGCCGACGCGCTCAAGCGTGCCCGCGTCCTTTTCCGCGAAATCGAACACAGCGCGCCGGACATTGCGCTGTGGGGCCGCCGGGCCACGGATTCGAAACCGCCGGCGCTGGAAATCAGCGGCGAGGCCGCGCCTCTGCTCCTGGACGAGGAGATCACCGCGGACGATTAGGCCGCGGCGCAGTTCTTTTCCGTATCCGCCGCAGATTGCGCATTTCCCCTTCTCCTTCCCTTCTATTCGTCCGTTTCTTAACTCCTCGTTGACTTGCCACTACCATTTACCTAGAATCGCCTTCCGCGCATGATTGGCAAGACCATCTCGCATTATCACATCCTGGAAAAGGCCGGCGCCGGGGGCATGGGCGTGGTCTACAAGGCGCGGGACACGCAGCTCGAGCGCACCGTGGCCCTCAAGTTTCTTCCGCAGGAGCTGGCCGTGAGCGACGACGACCGCGACAGCTTCCTGCGCGAAGCCCGTTCCGCCTCGGCGCTGGACCATCCCAACATCGGCGTGATTCACGGCGTCGAGCGCAGCGACGACGACCATCTCTTCATCGTGATGGCGTTCTACGAAGGGCAGACGCTGGGGCAGAAAATGCGCGGGGGGCCGATCCCCGTGCGGCAGGCTCTGGACCTGGGCATACAGATTGCTTCCGGCCTTTCCGCCGCGCACGCCCGCAACATCGTGCACCGCGACATCAAGCCCTCGAACATTCTGCTGACCGGCGACAACATCGCCAAGATTGTGGATTTCGGACTGGCCCGCGTCGTGGCCACGCCCAGCGCCACGGTCAGCCTGCGCGTTTCCGGCACGGTTCCTTACATGTCGCCGGAGCAGACGCTGGGCGAGCCGGTGGACCAGAGCTGCGACGTGTGGGCGCTCGGAGTGGTCCTGGTGGAAATGCTCACCGGACGGCATCCGTTTGCGCGGGACACCGCCGCCGCCGTTTCCGTCGCCATTCTGTACCAGCCGCCCAAAGCCATCGAGGATGTTCCTTCTTTTCTCCAGCCCATTCTCTACCGGACCCTGGCCAAGGAGCCCGCGCACCGCTACGCCTCCGCGCGGGAGATGCTCGCGGAATTGCAGGCCGCCCGCGACGCGCTGGCCGCCAGCGGCGCCTCGGCGGCGGAAGACGTTACGATGGACGCCTCGGCCTCTTCGCGCAAAATCAGCCAGTACATTTCGCGCGCATCGGTCCCCAGCCACCTGCCGGGCCTTCCTTTCCAGCGGCCCCGGTGGATGCTCTATCTTCCGCTCGCGCTGGTTTTCCTGACGCTGGCCGCCGCGCTCATTCTTCCGGCTTCGCGCGAACGGCTGGCCGGATTTTTCCTGGCCTCCGGGGAAAAACACATCGCCGTTCTTCCCTTCGACAATATTGGGGGAGACCCCGCGAGCGAACCGCTCGCCGAGGGCCTGCTCGATTCGCTGACCAGCAAGCTTTCCAATCTGGACTCCTCGCAGGAATCGCTCTGGGTGGTTCCGGCGAGCGTGGTGCGCAGCCGCAAGGTCAGCGACCCGTCCGCGGCGCTGCGCGAACTGGGCGCCACCATGGCCGTCAAGGGCAGCATCCAGCGGCGCGGCAAGAGCGTGCTGCTGACCGTCAACCTGATTGACACCCGGCGGCTGCGGCAGATTGGCTCGGCGGCGCTCGAAGATCCCGCCGGCGACCTGGCCACGCTTCAGGACGAGGCAGTCTCGCGCCTGGCCCGCCTCATGAACCTCACCGTTTCCTCCGCCACGCTGCACGCCGGAGGAGAGCGAGCCGCGCCCGCGGCTTACGAGTCCTATCTCACCGCGCTGGGCTACATGCAGCGATACGACAAGGCCGGAAATCTGGACCGCGCCGTCGCGGCCCTCGACGAAGCCGTGAAGACCGACCCGCGCTTCGCGCTGGGCTTCGCCACGATGGGCGAGGCCTACCGCCTCAAGAATCAGGTGGACCCCAATCCGCGCTGGCTGGAGCAGGCCGCGGCGCTTTGCCAGCGCGCCATCCAGCTGGACGACCGCCTCCCGTCCGTCTACGTCACGCTCGGCAACATGCATTTTACGCAGGGGAAAAACGATCTGGCCCTGCAGGAGTTCCAGCGCACATTGGCGCTCAACCCCCGCGATACTTCCGCGCTCAAGGGACTGGCCACGGCGCTCGAAAAGCTGGGACGCGCCGCGGAAGCCGAGGCCACCTACCGCAAGGCCATCGCCCTGCGCCCCGATTTCTGGGACGGCTACAACGCCCTGGCGCTCTTCTACAACCGGCAGGGCCGCCACGCCGACGCCATCGCCCAGCTTCGCCGGGTCATCGAACTCACTCCGGACAATGCCCAGGCCTATCTGAATCTGGGGGCCATCTATCTCAACACCGGCGACGCCAAACAGATTCCGGAAGCGGAGCAGGCTCTGAAGAAATCCATCGAGCTGGCGCCCAGCTATCCGGCCTACGCCAATCTTGGTTTTTTGCTGATGCAGCAGAAACGCTACGCCGAATCCGCCGCCGTCACGGAAAAGGCGCTGCAACTGAACAGCAAGGATTTTCGCGTCTGGGACAATCTGGCCCTCGCCTACGAATGGCAGAATGACGCCGCGCAGGCCACGCGCGCGCGCCACGAGGAAATTCAGTTGCTGGAAGAAATCATCCGCGCACAGCCGCAGGACGCCGCTTCTCATTCCGCCCTCGCGGTCCTCTACGCCAAGAATGGACTGCGCGAGAAATCCATCTCCCAGGTGCAGACCGCGCTGGCCCTGGCCCCCGCCGAGCCGGGCATCCTGGTGGACGCCGGTTCGGCATACGAGAATCTCGGCGACCGCCGCCACGCCCTGCAATACATTCATCAGGGCCTGCGCAAAGGTTTCCCTCTCGACGGCCTGAAGCAAGCCCCCGATTTGCGCGGCCTGCTCGCCGACGCGAGTTTCCGTGCCAACGGAAAGTAGTCAAATGCAACACGAAAGGAACAATCACCATGCCACAACCAGCACCAGCACCCAGGACCGGATCTAAAACGATCACCATCACCTATGCCAACGGTGTCTACACCGCCCAGCCGCCCAGCGAACACATCGACAACAGCGGTGAACTCAACTTCAACGCCTCGCAGGCCTGCCGCGTGTGCACCTCGCCCACGGGCGTCTTCGGCGACAGCAACGGGTACATTGACCTGAGCCAGGGAAACAACGGACCGTATACACCGCAGCAGCAAAACGTCTCCGTCTCCTACTGCATCACCGACCCCAACACCACCTGCAGCCCCACCAGCCCCCGCGCCACCGGCGGTTACACCATCACCGTCGGCTCGACCAGCAGCCAGCCCGGCAAGCGCTAGACGCCGAATCAACCGGCAGGCACGGCACGACCCCTTCCCCGTGCTCCAATTATTATTATTTGATTCGCGCGGACACACCCGCGCGAGTCCTCCGCGCGCGAGACTGTCAGCTTCCCGCTACTGTTTATAGCGGTTCTTGTAGAAATCAATCTGCTGTTGAAGTTGTTCCTTGGTCAGCCCGGCCTTCCATTTGTGGTAGTCGCTCTTCATCACGTCCGCGGTCACGCCGGGCAGCAGCGCTTCCGCTTCGGGAATGAATTCGTTATAGAACGTCTTAGCCACTTCGTAGAAGCCGTGCCACTGCGTGTAGTCCGGCCCCATCATGGCCGTGCCCATGCGCGCGCGGCGTCCCTGATGGTGCCACATTTCGTAGTAGGTCCATTCGATGCGCTCGTCGAAGGGCGTCTTGGTGAGTTTGCCCTCGGCGTACAGCTTGTCCATGATGCTCTTGGCCGGCTTGGCGAATTTTTCGTTGTAGAGTTCGATGGTCGATTCGTATTGCTTGTAAAAATTATCGATCCAGCCGGAGGCGTGGCAATTGGCGCAGACGTCCTGCATGGCCGCGCGGCGCTTCTCCCAGTTTTCCAGCTTGATGCTGACCACCGGGCGCAGCGTGTAGCTGATGCGGTCGCCCACGTCGTGCGTGACCGCCTGCGTGGACGTCGCGCTCATGTGGCAGGTGGCGCACGTCGGCGCCGCGGAATAGTCCTTGCCCACGATCCAGGACTTCGATTCCAGATTCATTTTGGCCACGTTGGCACGGTATTGAATCCCGTGCTTGGACTCGTTATAGATTTCGATCTGCGGATGGTCCGGCCCCATGTGGCACTTGCCGCAATTCTCCGGCTGGCGCGCCTGCGCCGAGCTGAAGCTATGCCGCCCGTGGCAGGCCGCGCAGGAACCCCGGCTGCCGTCCGGATTCACGCGCCCGATGCCGCTGTTGGGCCACGTCGCGGAGTCAAATTTCCCGTCGCCCAGGTATTTCACTTCGCTGCCGTGGCACTGCCGGCATCCGTTGATGGCCGCGGGGCCGCCCTCGACGATTTCGCCCAGCATGTTGTCGAGCGAGCCGATGAACTGCGTGGCCATGGCGTGATGGCTCTTTTCGAACTGCTCGACTTCCTTGCCGTGGCATTTTCCGCAATAGTTCGGCGTCACGATCACGGCGATCTTCTGCCCGTAATGGTCGAACGTCGCGGGATCCTTCTCCGCGGCCTGATGGCAGCTGTAGCAGTCCACGCCGGCTTTGGCGTGCGCGCTCGTCTTCCACTGCTCCACCACGCCCGGCGTCGTCGTGGCGTGGCAGCCGATGCACGTCTGGCCCTGCTCGGAAATTTTTATTGCGGCGGCGGCCGGCTTGCTCTTGGCGGCCTTCACCGCGGTTTTGGGGGTTTGCGCAAAACAGGAAATCGAAAGGAGAACTGCAAGGAGTACTGCTCCCGGGAAACGGAATCGCATGAAAGCCTCCGCCGAAGGATGGATACCGGGCTGGGGAGGCGCCCGGTCCTGCTTCCACGGATTGTACTTCTACCGTTCCGAAGTGCAACGAGAAAATGTGCGTTTTGGCAAGAGGGCGCCGCGCAGGCGCCTTCTCCCACATTTGAATCTTCTTAGCTTTCCGCGCCGATCTTCAGCTTGCGCAGAATATCCTCCATCAGGCACCACTTGGTCAGGCCTGACTGGAAAAGATTCGCGCCCACGAACGCCGTGAACCACAGCCAGTTGCGGTTTACGTAGACGCCCAGAGCCAGCGACGCCAGAATGAACGTCCCCGCAATCACTCGAATGATATGTTCCCGTTTCATGTTGTTTTCCTTTCACTCAGATAGTAGAGCACCGGAACGGCCATGCGCGAGAGCACGGTGGAAGCCACTTCCCCGGCCATCAGCGAAATCGCCAGCCCCTGAAAAATCGGATCGAACAGAATCACTCCCGCGCCCACGGCCACCGCCGCCGCCGTCAGCAGCATGGGCCGGAAGCGCACCGCGCCCGCGTCCACCACGGCTTCCTCGAGCGGCATGCCCTGCGCGCGGCGCAACTCGATGAAGTCCACCAGGATAATCGAATTGCGCACGATGATGCCCGCGCCGGCGATGAATCCGATCATGGACGTGGCCGTAAAAAACGCGCCCATCAGGGCGTGCGCCGGAAGAATCCCCACCAGCGTCAGAGGAATCGGCGCCATGATCACCAGCGGCGTCACGAACGATTTGAACCAGCCCACCACCAGCACGTAGATGAGCACCAGCACCGCCGCGAAGGCCAGCCCCAGGTCGCGGAAGACTTCGTAGGTGATGTGCCATTCGCCGTCCCACTTGATGGCCAGCTTTTTCGTGTCCGGCGGCTGAATCGAAGTGAACTGCTCCAGCTCGTAGCCTTCCGGCAGCTTCAACTGGCTGATCTTGTCGCCCAGCTTGCCGATGGCGTAGACCGGGCTTTCCTCGGCGCCGGCCACGTCGCCGATCACGTAGACCACTTCGCGCAGATTTTTGCGGTAAATATTTTTGTCAATCTGCCCGCGGTTCACCCTCACCAGATCCCCCAGCGGCACCATCGTCCCGCCCGCGCCGTTCAGATACAGCCCGCGCAGCGCGTCCGTGCTCGAGCGGCTGGCCCGCGCCAGTTGCACGTGAATGGGCACGTCCTCGCGCTCGCCCGGCTGATGCAGCAATCCCACCGTGGCGCCGCCCAGCGCAATCGCCATGCTCTGCGAAATGTCCGCGGGGGAAATTCCCCGCAGCGCCGCCTTGTCCTGCTGCACCTGAAAATCGATCTTGGGCTGGTCCGCCACGACGTACCAGTCCACGTCCACCACGCCCGGCGTCTCCTCGAATATTTTGCGCACCTGGCCGGCCAGCTCCATCTGCCTCTTGGGGTCCGGCCCGTAGACTTCCGCCACCAGCGTCGAGAGCACCGGTGGTCCCGGCGGCACTTCGGCCATCTTGATGCGCGCGTTCCAGCGTTTGGCGATTTCCACGATAGGCCCGCGCATCTCCTTGGCCAGTTCGTGGCTCTGCCGGCTGCGTTCCTCCGCCGGGCGCAGATTCACCTGGATGTCTCCCTGGTTCGGCCCGCGCCGCAGGAAATAGTGGCGCACCAGCCCATTGAAGTTGTACGGCCCGGAAGTTCCCGCGTAAATCTGGTAGTTCACCACTTCCTTCTGCGTGTGCAGGTAGGCGCCGATCTCCTGCTCGACGGCCAGCGTGCGTTCGAGCGGCGTTCCTTCCGGCATGTCCACGACCACCTGAAACTCGCTTTTGTTGTCGAAGGGCAGCATCTTCACGCGCACCAGCTTGAAGGCCACCAGCGAGCACGCCAGAAGCAGCAGCACCACCACTCCACCCAGGAACATCCAGCGCTTGCGCGCGTTCCGGATCAGCGGCGTCATCAGGCTGCGGTAGAATTTTGTGCTCCAGCCTTCCGCTTCTCCCTCCGCGTGCTTGCCCTCGTGCCCGCGCAGCAGGCGCAGCGCGGCCCACGGCGAAACCACGAAGGCGATGCCCAGCGAAAACAGCATGGCCGCCGAAGCGCCCACCGGAATCGGGCGCATGTACGGCCCCATCAGGCCGCGCACGAAGGCCATCGGAAGAATCGCGGCGATCACCGCGAAGGTCGCCAGGATGGTCGGGTTGCCGACTTCATTCACCGCCTCGACGGCCACGTCGCTGCGGTCGCGCCCCTGATTTTCCGGCAGCCGGAAATGACGCACAATGTTTTCCACCACCACGATGGCATCGTCCACCAATATGCCGATGGAAAAGATCAGCGCGAAGAGCGTCACGCGGTTCAGCGTGTATCCGTACAGATAGAAAATCGAAAGCGTCAGCGCCAGCGTCACTGGAATCGCCAGCAGCACCACGCCGGATTCGCGCCAGCCCAGCGCCAAGCCCACCAGCAGGGTCACCGAAATCGTCGCCAGGAAGAGATGCTTCAGCAGTTCGTCCGATTTGTGCTTGGCGGTCTCCCCGTAATTCCGCGTCACGGTCACTTCCATGTCCTTGGGAATCACGTAGCCGCGCAGCGCTTCCACTTTGTCCATCACGCGGCGCGAGACGTCCGTCGCGTTGGACCCCTTGCGTTTGGCCAGCGTCAGCGTCACCGCCGGGCTGCTTCCCGCGGCGCCGGGCTCGGCTGCGCCCGTCCCGAAATAAACGTAGTCCGCGGCCTCTTCCGGGCCGTCGGCGATGGCCGCGACGTCGCCCAGATAAACCGGCCGCCCGTTGCGCACGCCCACCACCACTTGTTTGGCGTCCTCGGCGGTGCGAATAAAATAGCCGGACTCGACCGCGTACTCGCGGTTGCCTTCGGCGAACGAACCCGCGGCGGAGCGCCGGTTGGCCGCCTGCAGCGCGCTGGAAATCACCGCCGGGCTAACCTTGTACGCGGCCATGCGCTGCGGGTCCAGCGTGACGCGCAACTGCCGGCGCAGTCCGCCGAGCAGCGCCGTTTCCGATACGTCTTCGGCCTGCTTCACCGCCTGCTCGACTTCCGCGGCCACCCGCCGCAGCGCGAAGCCGTCGTAATTTTTCCCGTGAAAGGTCATCGCCAGCACCGGCACGTTGTCGATCGAACGCGCCTTGATCAGCGGCTGGGACACGCCCGGAGGGATGCGGTCGAAATTCGAATACATTTTGTTGTAGGTGCGCAGGACCGCGTCTTCCTCGCTCACGCCCACATAAAATCGCACGATCACCATCGTCCCGCCGGGCTGGTTGATCGAATACAGATATTCGACGCCGGGCACCTCGCGCAGCAGCTTTTCCATGGGCGCGGCCACGCGCTCGGTCACTTCCCGCGCCGAAGCCCCCGGCATAGCCACGAACACGTCCAGCATGGGCACCACGATCTGCGGTTCTTCCTCGCGCGGCGTCTGCATGATGCTGAAGAAGCCAATCAGCAGCGCCGCGATGATCACCAGCGGCGTCAGCGGCGAATCGATGAACGCGTGCGCGATTTTTCCCGCGAGTCCCCGGCTCACTTCTTTCTCTCCCCGGCCGAAGCGGCCACGCGCTTGCCGTCCAGGTCCTGCGCGCCCGGATTCACCACGATCTGTTCGCCTTCATTCAGCCCCGAAAGCGCTTCAAGCGCATCGCCCGCGCGCGGCCCGGCCGTAATCACCCGCCACTGCGCCAGTCCGCCCGCGTCCACCACGAACACTCCGCGCAACTGCCCGCGCTCCAGCACCGCCGTCGCGGGAATGGCCAGCGCGCGGCGCTCGCCGCGCCGGAACCACGCCCGCCCGAAAAGTCCCGACTGGATTCCTTCCGTCTTCGGCAGATCAATGCGCGCCTGAATCGTGTGCGAACCCGGGTCGGCCCCGGCTTCCAGTTCGGCTACTTTTCCCGCCAGACTTTTCCCCGGCAGCGCGTCCAGCTCCACGCGCGCCGCCGTTCCCCGCCGGATCGCTCCCGCCGCCGCGCCCATCGCTTCGCTCGAAATCGTGGCCTCCAGTTGAAACGCTCCGCTTCCTTCCACCGTGAACAGCGGCGTTCCCGGCGTGATCATCGTTCCCGGCTCGACCGAGCGCCGCGTGACGCGCCCATCGAACGGCGCCGTAATGCGCGCGTAACTGGCCACGCTTGCGGCCGCCTGCGCTTCCGAACTTGCTTGCGCCTGCCCGGCCTTGGCCTGCTCGAGCCGCGCCCGCGCCGCCGCCAGATTGGCCTGCGCCGCGCGCTGCCGCGTTTCCGCTTCGTCGAACTCCTGCTGGCTCACCGATTTCTGCGAGCGCAAAAACACGTAGCGGTCGTACGTCTTCTTGGCCATTTCCGCCTGCGACTGCGCCGCGTCCAGCGCCCGCGCGGCTTCTTCCGCTCCCGCCGCGCCGCCGACCGAACCAGCGTGCGCCGCGCTGCGCCGCGCCGCCAGTTCCCGCTCGTCGAGTTGCGCCAGCAGTTGCCCGCGCTTCACCATGTCCCCTTCGCGCACCGCCACGCGCACCACCGTGCCCATGGCCCGCGCCGCCACCTGCGCCGTGGCTCCCGCGATCACCGTGCCCGGCGCCTGGATCTCGTCCACCACGGTCTGCATGCGCACCGTTTCCACACGCGTTCCCGCCGGCGCCTGTTCCGCCTGCGGCTGCGCCTCGCGGCTTCCGCCGCAGCCCACGCCCGCCGCCGCCATCCCTGCCAGCGCCAGCAGCAGCGCCGCGCTCCCGTTCTTCCCGCCCATCCGCAAAACTCTCATTGTTTTTTCTCTCCCTGCAAAAGCTGCGAATCCACTTTCAGTATTCCCGCCGAGCGCTCCAGTTGCGCCCGCGCCACGTGCCAGTCATGCAGCGCCGCCAGGTAGCCCGTCTGCGCGTCGAGCTGCGCCGTGTGCGCCCGCAGCAGGTCCGTCAGGCTGGTCAGCCCGGCTTCGTAGCGGTTCTGCACGATGCGCAATCCCTCGCGCGATTGCGCCACCGCATCCCGCGCCGCCGCCGAACGCTGCTCCGCCGCTTCCGCTTCCAAAAACGCCTGGCGCACCTCCAGCATCACTCCCGAGCGCATCCATTCCAGGTTGTGCCGCGCCTTGTTCGCGTTGGCCGCCGCTTCCGCCATGCGCGCGCGGTCCGCTCCGCCGGCAAACAGATTAATTTCCACGCGCGCCCCGGCCACCCAGTTCGTTCCCGCGGTGCCGCCCATGGTCAGCGCGTCGCGTTCGTAGCCGCCGAACAGCCCGGCCTTCGGCCCCAGTTCCGACCGCGCCGCTTTCTTCCCCGCCGCCGCGGCTTCCTCCTGCATCGTCATCGCCCGCAGCGCCGGACGGTTTTCCGCCGCGATCGTTTCCCACTCTTCCGCAGTCTTCGTTTCCGTCACCGCCGGCTCGCCCAGCGTTTCGCCCGGCTCCGGCGCCGCGTTCAGCGCCATTCCCGTCTCCCGCGCCAACCCCATGCGCGAAAGTTCGTAGCCGTTGCGCGCGCGTATTTCCCGGTCCTTCATCTGCGCCAGAAAAACTTTCGCGCCCAGATAATCCGATTCCACTACCATGCCCGTTTCGTGCATTCCCGCCAGCCGCTGCGCGCTGGCCTCCGCCGCGCGCACCGCTTCCGCGGCAGCCGCCTGATTTTCTCGCGCCACTTCGACGCCGTAGTACGCCTGCACCACGCGCAAAATCAAGTCCTGCCGCGCCTGCTCGGTTTCCAGCTCCGCCGCCGTCTGCATGCGCTTGGCCGCGCGCGTGCGGAAGAGCGTCGCGCCGGAATCAAAGACCCGCCATTGGGTATCGAGCCGCGTCTGGTGATTATTGAGCGGCCCCGGCTGGTTCAATCCCGTCAAATCGAAATTCGCCGCCGTAAAGCGCCCTTGCGTCAGCAGCGTTCCGAAGACGTACACCGGGTTATCGCCCCGGGAAAATCCCTGGCTGAAGTCCACGCGCGGCATCCACATGCCCCGCGCCTGCTGCGCCCGCGCCCGCGCCGCGTCCGATTCATCCTCCGCCGTGCGCAGCGCCGGATTCTTGTCGAGGGCCATGCGCACCGCCTGCCTCAGCGTCAGGCTGTTTCCCGCAGTTACAGTTTCCCGCGCCTGCTCCTGCGCCCGCGCCGCTCCCGCAAACAAAACCAGCGCCAGCGCCGCCGCGCTCATCCACACCCTCTTTGTATTCATGAACAAGGAACCTCCCGCGGAAGGGCTAGCCGCTTGAGCGTACTCCTCCCGCCCGCTCTTCGCAGTGTTCCCGCTCACTCCCGCCCTGCATCCCAGCATCTCGTACGTCTTCATCGCACTCCTCGTTCCCGATCTGCGTTGCTTCTTCGTGGTCCCTCAAGTAACTCTTTCGGTCGAATACGCTTCCCGCTTCAGCAGGAAGACTTCCCTCACTCCGCCGGCGCCTCGCGAATCTCCTGCGTGGTCTCCAATTTCGCCGTCTGCTTGACCATCCCGCCCACCGCGCAGTATTTGTCCTCGGAAAGCTGGATGGCCTGCCGCACCAGCTCCGGGTCAATCCCGTGCCCGGTCAGCACATGATGGATGCGCACCGCGGTAAAGACTTGCGGCGGCTTCTCGGCCTGATCCGCTTCGACGCGCACTTCGTACGCCGTCACTTTCTGGTGGTGCTTCTGCCGCAGGATGGTGATCACGTCGAACGCCGTGCAGCCCGCCAGGGCGGCCGCCGCCAATTCGATGGGCTTCGGCCCGGTGGCCCCGATGCTATCGTCCATCAGGAATTGGTGCCCGCCCCCGGTCTGCCCCATAAACTGTCTGTCTCCCTTAAGTGGTTGAGTCAACGTAACTTGCGCCTTAATCATGGCCGTATCCTCCCCTCCACCCGCCCCGCTCCTTCGCTAAACTCACACAATAAATGCACTTACGTCCATTCTGTTACAGACAAAACGAGCCCCGGCACACACCCGCCCATGCGCGGCCCTTCCCGGCCAGTTTGCTCCCAATCACGGATTGCTGGGGGATAAAAATAAAGAAAACAATGTATGAAACGGTTTATTCCTGCTGTTGCCGGAAAACCCTTACCGCCCTGCCGCTCCCAGCACAATCGTCTGTTTCACCTGGCAGCCGTCCACCGGATCCCACTTGGCGCTTCCCAGATGATCGTCCTTCTTGGCCATGAACTCCATCGGCCCGCGGTATACCCGAGCCGGCAAGCCCGTGAAGTTCAGCCGCCCCTGCTCATTGGTGTACGCGGTCAGGTCCAGCTTGCGCATTCCGTGGAAGCCATAAACGAGGTGCACCTTCACCTCCGCCGCATACACCGGCTTTCCCGCCGCGTCGTTCACCGTGAACTCCACCGAGCACGGCCCCGCGTCGCCGTTCATCACCGGCACGCCCTTGGTGGCTTCGCTCTCCCACTTGGTCTGCCCGTTGGCCGGAGCGCTCAACCCCGCGCTCATTCCCGCCATCAACAGCACCGCCGCGCAAATCCATCTATTTTTTCCGGTCATAAGTCACCTGCCCAATTATAAACGCAATTTCATTCTCCCCGCAGCCTCAAATATCTTCCCTTGCCCGCGGCTTTACTTTGCTCCCCCCTTCCCTCTATCCTCTCTTTCCTATGCTCCTTCAAGACCACGCCGCTCTCATCACCGGCTCCGGCCGCGGCATTGGCCGCGCCATCGCCCAGCTCTTCGCCCAGGAAGGCGCCGCCGTCTTCCTCACCGCGCGCTCCGAATCCGAACTGCGCTCCGCCACCGAAGAACTCACCCGCGCCGGCCACCGCGCCGCCTATGCCGTGGCCGATCTCTCCCAGGAAGCCGACTGCCGCAAGGCCGCCGCCGCCGCCCGCGCGCAATTCGGAAAAATCTCCATCCTCGTCAATAACGCCGGCCACTACGGCCCCATCAGCCCCATCGAGGACTACCCCCTCGCGGAATTCGACGCTGTCGTCAACATCCACCTGCGCGCCTCCTTCCTCCTCACCCAGCTGGTCCTCCCGGAGATGTACGCGCGCAACTCCGGCGTCATCCTCAATATCTCCAGCCTCTCGGCCAAGTCCGCTTTTCCCTGGGGTTGCGCCTACGCCGCCGCCAAGGCCGGCGTACTCGGCCTCACGCGCACCACCGCCGCGGAATCCGCGCGCAAAGGCGTGCGCGCCAACGCCCTGTGCCCCGGCCCGGTCACCGAGACGCGCATGTCCCAGGAACTCGGCGCCACGCTGGCCAAACGCATGGGCGTCAGCGAAGAGGAACAACTGAAAGGGTTTCTCAATAGCCTGCTGCAAGGCCGCGCGCAGACCGCCGCGGAAATCGCCCGCGCCGCGCTCTTCCTCTGCTCCGATCAATCTTCGGCCATCACCGGACAGTCCATCAACATCGACGGCGGCGCCGCCTTCTTCTGATTTTTTCCCGCAACGCACAAAAAAAAGGGCCAGCCGCACCCACATGCGTCTGGCCCTGCTTTCTTTTACTTCTCAGGAACCGCGAACCTCTTCGGAACGCCAATCCCAGGGAGAACCCCGGTTCCTGCCACCAGGAAAATCGTTATCGCGCAGGTTGCGCGCCAGCCCGACGGAAAGGCCGCAGCCCCAGCTCTTCCGCGAAGGCCCAGCCGCGCTGCACCGCCGCCCACGCCGGAACTGCCTTCCGCGCCGCCAGCGTCCATCCCGCGTTCAATCCGTAGACCGCCGCGTATCCCGCCGCGCTCACCGCCGCCAGCGCCGCGAATCCCGCCGCGAACAGAGCCAACAGCGTCAGCAGCTCAATCACAAAATAGAACTGTACCGCCAGCAAGCTCCCCAGGAACCACCACATCCATTTCCGGCCCTTGTCTTCGCTCTTCATTCTTTCTCCCGCCCCGTTTCCCTTGCTCAACTGTCCCTACCACCTGTCCCTGTTTCTTCGTGACTGCACCATTGGACAGTATTCCAAGTCCTGTTGGCTATGGTACAGAAGACACATTTTATTTTGCTAACCATCCTCCTAGTACTTGCCCTTAATCCAAAAATTAATTTATCTCCATTAAAGTAAGTAAGTTACGGAATAGACCATTCTTCTTCCTCATCCCCGCCCCCTCCCTGCTTCCTATTTATTAGAACCTGTACCTTAGTACAGGGGGCAGGGGAGGCTCCTACCCTCACTTCTTACTGTCCTTCCCACCCCCTTGAACACCCCCGGTTGCACCGCCTCCGCTATGCCACTTCTAATTGACCCCTCGCAAATTAGGGTGCTATATTGCCCCCGTTCTACCTAGGCGGTCCTCCGATGGAATCCATAGGAATCCTCATCTTTTTCGCGGCCATCCTGCTGCTCGCCTCGCCCGTCCTTTCGATCATCGCGATCGTCCGCACCAATAAATCGAAGCCTTCCGGGGACAATCTCGCCCCCCTCCTGCAGCGCCTCTATGCGCTGGAAAAGCGCGTGGCGGAATTGCAGTCCCGCCCAGTCGCGCCTCCCGCCGCCGCTGCCGTTCCCGCGCCGCCCGTGCCTCAAGCCGCCCCGCAGGCTCCTCCGCCGTCCGCCGTTCCCGCCGCGCCGCCGCTGCCAATGGCCCCCGCCCAGGAGCCGGCCTCTTCCGCGCTCGATCTCGAAACGCTGATTGCCGGCCGCTGGCTCAATCGCATCGGCATTCTGGCCGTTCTGCTTTCCGTCTCCTTCTTCCTCAAATACGCCTTCGACAGCAACTGGATCGGCCCCACCGGGCGCATCGCCATCGGCCTCCTCATCGGCAGCGCCATGCTGCCCTGGAGCGGCTGGCTGCTCGAACGCGGCTACTCCTATTTCTCCGAAGGCATTGCCGGGCTGGGCGAAGCCATCCTCTACGTCTCCCTGTGGGCCGGCTGGCACTACTACAACTTATTCAGCCAGGACGTCGCCTTCGCCGCCATGATTGGCGTCACCGCTCTGATGGCCGCCGTGGCCGTGGGCCGCAACTCCCAGCGCATCGCCCTGCTCTCGCTTCTCGGCGGCTTCCTCACTCCCATCATCGTCAGCACCGGCAAAAACCAGGAAGTCATCCTCTTCACCTATCTGCTGATTCTCGGCGCCGGGCAACTGCTCATGGCCGTTCGCCGCAACTGGCGCTTCCTCATCCCCCTCTCCTTCGTCTTCTCGCAAATCTATTTCTGGGGCTGGTACAGCGAGTTCTACGCCCCCCAATTCCTCGAACGCACCATTGTCTTCGCCGTTCTTTTCTTCCTCCTCTACGCCGCCGGACCCGTTCTGCGCGCCTGCCGCCCCGGCGAACTCCTCGGCGAGGACACCCTGCTCGTGCTGGCCAATTCCGGCGCCATCCTCATCGCCCTCTATGCCATGCTCTGGCCCGAATACCGCTGGGCCATGACTCTGGCCGTCCTGATTCTTTCCGCCGGCCTCCTTGCCGTCACCCAGCAGATTCTTTCCTCCGGCAAAGCCCCCGCATCCTACGCGCGCCTGCTCTTTGCCGGCCTGGCGCTTTCCTTCGCCACGCTGGCCATTCCCATCCGCCTCGAAGGCCGCTGGATCACCGTAAGCTTCTCCATCGAAGGCGCCATTCTCGTCTGGAGCGGTTTCCGCGCTTCCGTTCCTCTGCTCCGCCGCGCCGGATATTTTCTGATGGCCGTAGCCGGCTTCCGCCTGCTCTTCTTCCCCCTTCCCGCGCCGCGCTTTCTCTTCAACGCCAGCTTTGCCGCCTACCTGGTTCTGGCCGCGGCCTTGGCCTTCTCCATTGCCGCCGCGCGCAAGTTCTGGGACTCCCTCGGCAACGCGGAAAAAGGCTGGCTGGGCGTGCAAACGGCCGCCATCAACGCTTTCCTCGTCCTGGCCCTCTCCCAGGAGTTCTGGGGCCATTTCGCGCGCGTCGAAATGACCGGCATGGACCGCCTGCTCTCCCAGCATCTGGCCCTCACGGTTCTCTGGACCGCCTACGCGGCAGTCCTCCTTTTTCTTGGTGTGAAGAAGGCTTCCGCCCTGCTGCGCTGGCAATCGCTGTCCCTGTTTGGCCTGGCCATCATCAAGGCCCTCTTCTACGACCTCACCTTCCTCGACCGCATCTACCGCATCCTCTCCTTTTTCTTTCTCGGCTTCGTCCTGCTCGCCGTCTCTTTCTACTACACGCGAAAAATCACCAGGGAGCGCTCTCCACAATGACCCGCCGTTATTTTTCCATCGCTCTGCTCTGCGCCTTCGCCGCCGCCGCGCTCTTCGCCGCGGACCTGCCCGAGGCCTGGCGTTCCTGGCGCTATTCCCGCCCCATCACCCTGCGCTCCCCCGGCGATCCCACGCGCCTGCCGCTGCCCCCGGAGGTTTTCGCGCATTCCACGAGACGTCTGGCCGACCTGCGCATTCTCGACGATCTGGGCAATGAAGTTCCCTTTCTCCTCGGCGGAGAAACCGCCGGCACGACCTTCCGCATTCTTCCCGCCACCCTGCGTGAAAACAGCTTCGTCCCCGGCCAGTTCACCCAGCTCGTCGTGGACACCGGGGAGACCGTGAAATTTCACAACACCGTGCGCATCGAAACTCCGGAAACAGATTTCATCAACTGGGTCGAAGTCGCCGCCAGCGACGACGCCCGCCTCTGGCGCATCGTCAAGGCCCGCGCCCCCATCTCCCGCTTCCGCAAGGAAAATCTCGAAGGCAGCCAGACCATCCGCTATTCCGACAACAACGCCCGCTATCTCCGCCTGCGCATCTTCGAACCCGAAAAACAGTTTCCCGTCTCCTCCGTACAGCTGCGGATTCAGGAAACCAGCGAACGCGAATTCGTTTCTCTTCCCGCCACGCTTACGCCGGATCCCTCCGCCGCGCCCGCCCTCACCCGCTGGGACGCCGACCTCGGCTCCGCCGAACTTCCCGTCGCCGAAGCGCTCTTTGAAACCACGCAGCCGGAGTTCTACCGCGCCGTGCGCATTTCCAGCAGCGAAGACGGCAAGGAATGGCGCTGGCACGCCGGAGGAGAGATTCACCGCTACACCCTGGAAGACAAAACCGAAAAAAAGACCGAAGAGTCGCTGCGCGTGGAAATTCCCGAATACTGGAGACTGAACCAATCCATCGGCGACCGCCCGCAGATCCATCAAGGCGCGCGCTATTGGCGCATCGAAATCCTCAACGGCAGCGACGCGCCGCTCGCGGACGCCCGCCTCACCCTGCGCATGGCCGCCCGCTACGCTCTGCTCTGGCCGCGTCCGGGCCGCTCCTATCGCCTGCTCTATGGCAATTCCATCGCCAAATCTCCCTCTTACGATCTGGCCCAGCTGGCCACGCTCAAGCGCATCGCTTCCGCCGCCGAATCCACCGCCGCGCATGAATCCGTTCCTCTGCTGCGCCTCGCCGCCCTCGAACCCGAGGAACTCACCACCAACTATTCCGACCCCCGCCCCTATTCCGAAAAGCACTCCTGGCTCTTATGGCTGGCCATGGCCGCCGCCGTGCTCCTGCTGGGCTATTCGGCTCTGCGCGCGCTTCGCGCCGCGCCCCCGGAATCTCCCTCCTGATTTTCATGGAAAAACCACCGCGGGCGGATGACATTCCCTTCGCCTCGCGCCAACCCGCGCATCAACACGTTTCTTCCTAACGCGGCGGGGGCGGCCCCTTCGGATATCCCAGCAGCGGACTCTTCGGATGCACGTGCGTCTTGCCGTCCGCTCCGATTACGTAGGGAAATCCCTCCGGGTCCACCGGCACACCCGGCAAGATGCCCGCGCTCACCAATTCCTCGATCCGCTCCGGCCGGCGGTGCGCGCTTTTCTCGTAGCGGCCCACCAGCGTATCCAGGTAATCGCAATCCTCTTCCGCCCGCAGCAGTTTCAAATTCCGCAACGCGTTCTCGCGGATCAATTTGTCCTGCGTGGATTCGTAAATTTCCCGCCACAAAATCCTTGAAGTCTCCCGCGAACGCCCCTCGGCGGCAATCTTGGCCGCCAGCACCTTCATCCAGATCAGCGCTTTGGGATTCTTGCTGCCCTCCAAAAACGCCTCGGAGGCCTTCTTGTAATCCTTCAGTTCCCAGTAATAGATGAACCCGAGATCGTAATAAAAACGCCAGAAGTCCGGATTATTCCTGATCCCCTTCTGGATCAGTTCCACCGCCAGGTCCGGCCTCCCCGCTCCTTGCGGCGCCTTCTCCGCCAGAAAAATCGCTCCAAATCGGTAGGCCGGCAGAAGCTGCGGGTCCAGCGTCGTGGTCACGTCCAGCAGCGGACCCAGCGTGTCCAGATTGGCCACCTTCCGCGCGTGCCGGTCGCCGTAATACTGCACCGTGCGCGTCCAATACACGTCCGCCAAAAACGCTCCGTACTCCAGGCTCAGCAGCCGCAGCGTCTTCCCCGAGCGCAGCACCAGTTCGTCCTGCTCCTGATGCATCTCCGCCAGTTGCCCGTCGATTCCCCGCTGCATGCACCAGACCGCGGCGAAGCCCGCGGGAATCACCGCCAGCAGCAACAGAGCCATCGTTTTTCGGCTGTTCATGCGTTTTGCTCCGCGGCGCCCTTACTTCAGGTTGCGCCGGGAAAAGATCATCGTCGCGCCCGCCAGCGCAATCGCGCAGTACACCGCGGCGTAGAGCGTATTCTGCGCCACCAGCATCCCCGGAATCGCCCGGCGGTGCGCCGCCGCGGCGATCACGTTGAAATTATCGAAATTCGGCAGCAGGTAGGAAAAGACCATGGCCACCGCGTCCAGCGCCGCGTTCCCCGTCACCTTCCCGATGGCCCGGATCTCCGGCGCGAAGACGCCCGCCACGTACAGCCCCGCGGTGAACAGCGTCGAGAGCAGCGGCGTGGTAAAACAGGAAAACAGCAGCGCCAGCGACACCACAATGGCCAGCTTCAGCAGAATGAAATACACCGCCACCAGCACCGCCGCATCCTCCGCCTTCAGGCTTCCCTGCACCAGCCACATGGCCCCCGCCAGCCCCGCGGCCATCGCCGCCGTATTCACCGCCAGCGTCAGAAACAGTCCCGCGAATTTCCCCAGCAGAAACTCCCACCGCCGCACCGGCTTGGCCAGCAGCGCGTACAGCGTCCGCTTCTCCATCTCCTTCGAGACCAGCCCCACCCCGATGAATACCGCCATTAGAATCCCGATCAGCGAAATCGCGCTCAGCCCCAGCGTAACGATCACGATCTCCTCGATGCCGATGGAGATCTGCCCCACCAGCAGCGCCGCCGCGATCATCAGCAGCGCGAAAAATACCAGGTTGTACAGCACCCGGTCGCGCACCGCCTCCCGGAACGTGTTCCACGCCACGATCCCCGCGCGCTTCATTTCTCCCCCACTTCCACCGCCGAGGCCCGCGCCTGCTCCGCGCCCATCAATCCCAGGAAATAATCCTCCAGCGTCTGCCGCACCCGCGTCACCGACAACACCTTCGCTCCCGCCGCCCGCAATTGCTCCATGGCCCCGTACAACTCCCCTTCCTCGACGGCGATCCGGTAGCGCCCCCCGATGCGCACCGCCTTCTCCACAATCCCTCCCGCGCCTGCTCCGCTCAACTCGAACAGAATTTCCATCCCGTGCGACTGCACTCCCACAATCTCTTCCGGCGATCCCACCCCGCGCAGTTTTCCTCCGGCGATCACTCCCACGCGATCGCAGAGCATTTCCGCGTCGCTCAGAATGTGCGTGGAAAACAGCACCGTGCGCCCCGCCTTCTTCAATTCCAGAATGATGTCGCGCACCTCGCGCCGCCCCAGTGGGTCCAGCCCGGACATGGGCTCGTCCAGGATCACCACCTGCGGGTCGTGCAGAACCGCCTGCGCCACGCCCACCCGCTGCAGCATCCCTTTCGAATATTTCCGCAGCTGAATCTTCCCCGCCGTCTCCAGCCCCACCTTCTTCAGCATGCGCTCGACGCGCTCGCGCCGCTCCGCCGCGCCGTAGCCATGAAATCGCGCGAAATAGTCCAGCAACTCCCGCGCCGTCAGATAATCGTAGAAGTAAGGCTGCTCCGGCAGGTATCCAATTTCGTTGTGCATGCCCACGTCGGATACCGGCCGCCCCAGTATCCGCGCCGTTCCCGCGCTCGGGAAGATCAGCCCCATCAGCAGCTTGATCGTCGTGGTCTTTCCCGCGCCGTTCGGCCCCAGGAACCCGAACACTTCGCCCGGCTCCACCTGCATCGTCAAATTGTCGAGTGAACGCTTCTTCTTCGCCAGCCAGAAGCCAGTGGTGTAGTCCTTCGTCAGGCCTTCGATTTCAATCGCTGGTCCGCTCATTGGTGTATTTTTTTCTTTGCGCCGCGCCGCCGTCAACTGCCTGGCCTACGTTTTGTGTGGAAACTTTAAATAGCCCTGCCCGCCGCCCTACGTCTTTCCCGCGGCCGATTCCTGCCGCGCCGGCTCCGGCGCAATGTTCACCAGCCCCGCGCCCGCCGCCGGCGCCGCCGCCACCGGCTGCAGCGTCTGTGGCGCCCGCCAGTTATCCAAAATCCCCACCTGCTGCACGCAAGACACCGTGCATCCCGGCGCGCAACCCTTCTCCGTGCGGAACTCCCGCGCGCGCATTTCCTTGGTGTACTCCGCCAGCGGCGTTCCCGGATATCCCCGCTGCTGCGAGCACCAGTGCACCAGCCCGTCCTCGCAGATATACAAATACCGCGCGCCCGCCCGGCAGCGCCAGTCGTGCTCCTGCCCCCGCGCCACGCGGTGCTGGAATCCGTTGAAGCGCGAAAACGAGCGCTTCCCCAGGCTCATGATCTCCTCGAAAATCTCGATCTCCCGCCCGCCCAGCGGCTTGAACTGCCCGTTGTGGTCGTGAATGATTCCCACCGTGCTGGTCAGCCCCAGGTCCACCGCCCGGTGTGCGATGCGCAGCGCGTCCTCCGGGTCCTTCACGCCGCTACCCAGCACCGAATTGATGTTCACCTGGAAATACGCGAAGTTCCCCAGCAGCGCCAGCTTCTGGTCCAGCGTCTTCAGGCTCTTCTTGGACACCTCGTCCGGCACCGTGTTATCGATGCTGATCTGCAAGTGCTCCAGCCCCGCCGCGTTCAGCCGCTCGATGCGCTCCCGTGTCAGCAAAAATCCATTCGTAATCATCCCCGCGATCATCCCGTGATGCCGGATGTGCCGGATGATCTCGTCCAATTCCGGATGCAGCAGCGGCTCGCCCCCGCTGATGGTGATGATCGACGTGCCCATGGCCGCCAGATGGTCCAGCCGCTTCTTCATTTCCTCGATCGGCACCGGATTCGAAACGTCGTCAAACTCATTGCAATACGTGCACGCCAGGTTGCACCGCCGCATGGGAATCACGTGCACCAGCACCGGATGCCCCGTGAACAGCAGCGCCTTCACGATCATGCGCAGCTCCCGCGCCCGCGTATAAAAAAACCGCGCCGCCCGCCAGAACCATACCCTCAACGATGCCTGGGACTTCCCGTATGCCTGTTTCATGCCCTTCCTGTCCGTGAACGGCGGTTTTCCGCCCTCACGAATTATACCGTACTCCCTCTCTTCCCCGCCCTTTCCCCTCCGCCACGCCTCCGATTCGCCACCGCCGCCGCTTCTTTCTCCCTCTGCGCTCTCTGCCTCTTCTCTTCCTCCGCGCAGTCTGCGTTTCCTTTTTCTCCTGGTTTACTCTTCCCCTTCGTCCTCTCCCAACGAACAATTTACTTTCTCCCTGAATCCCCGCACTATAGGATTGCATCTCTGTTCCTTGGGAGTTCCGAGTCCCGTCCCAGCCGCGCGGCGCTTTTTTCGTATTTTCCCCGCCCGCTCTGGCGGAATGGCCCGTGGACCGCGAAGAGGCCGTACCAGCAATGATGGAAGCCGCACAAAAATGGGTGGGCCAGGTGGCCCGCTTCAATTATCCCCTTCGCGCCCTCCTCGGCGCGACCGCGGAGACCGCCGTCTTCCAGACGCAACTCGGCCTCGACTCCCAAAAAAAAGCCGCCATCAAACTCATTCCCGCCGACGCTCCCAACGCCCGCATTCAGCTCTCCCGCTGGCAGCTCGCCGCCAAACTTCCCCACTCCCGCCTCCTCCGCCTTTTCGAAACCGGCGAATGCACCCTCGGCGACACTCGCCTCTATTACGCCGTCACCGAATTCGCCGACGAAGATCTTTCCCAGATTCTCTCCTTCCGCCCCCTCAATCCTCCCGAAGCCCGCCAGGTGCTCGATTCCATCCTCGAAGCGCTTCTCTTCCTTCACGGCCGCGGCATCGTCCACTCCCGCCTCAAGCCCTCCAACATCATGCTCGTCCATGGCCAGGTCAAGCTCACCTTCGACGGCCTCGCCTCCATCGGCGAAACCCGCGACACCCTCGGCCCCCTCAGCCCCTACGATCCTCCCGAAGCCGCCACCGGCCTCGCCTCCACCGCCGGCGATATCTGGACCCTGGGCATGATCCTCGTCGAGTCCCTCACGTTAGAAATCCCCGCCTGGCAAACCATCTGGCGCGGCGACCCCATCATCCCCGGCTCCATTCCCGAACCCTTTCTCGACATCGTCCGCCATTGCCTTCGCCATAACGCCCATCGCCGCTGGACCGCCTCCGAAATCGTCTCCCGCCTGCGCCTCACCCCCGCCTTTCCCATCAGCCTGCACGTCCCCGAACGCCTCACCGCTCATCCCCCCTCGCGCAACGCCGAACCGGCCCCCGCGCCCGCACGCGAGCGCTCCCCCGAACCTCCGCCGCCTTCGCGCCCATCCTTGGGCGAATCCCTGCGCAATCTCTGGCGCCGCCTTCCCAGTTTCCCCAAGCCTGCCGCAACTCCTCCCTCCACTTCGCCAGAATCCTCGCTTCGCCAGCCCGAATTCATTCCGGCTCCAACTCCCGTCTCTTCCGTCAGCATTCCAAAGCCGGTTCCTCCCGCTCCGACTCCCGTGCGCGTCCCCGAACCCATCCTGCCCACCACGCTCGCGCCCGAACCCATTCCCGCCGCTGCACCCGTTGCGTCCATCAGCGCCCCGGAACCGATTCTTCCCGTTCCTGCTCCCGCCATCATTCCCGAGCCAACTCTCTCTGCTCCCTCCGCGCCCGAACTCATTCCCGCCTCTTCACCGGCTGCCTCCGTCAGCGTCCCCGAGCCAATCCTGCCGCCTCCCGCTGCTCCCGAACCCGTCCTCGCCGCACCCGAGCCGTCCCTCGGCGCGCCAGAATTTATTCCCGCTCCTTCTTTCGCCGTGACTGAACCGGCGCTCCCCGCCACCGCTCCCTCGCTGCCAATTCCCGAAGTCATTCCTCCCGTTCCTCCGGCTGCTTCCATCGCCGTCCCCGAGCACATTCTTCCGCCTCCCCCTGCGCCCGAACCTGTCATCACCGCTCCCTCTGTCGCCGAACCTGAACTCATTCCCGCCGCTTCCGTCAGCGCCCTCGAGCCGATTCCACCCGCTCCCCCGGTTGCTCCTGTCATCATCTCCGAGCCAATCCCGGCTGCTCTCCTTGCGCCCGAACCTGTCGCCGCTGTTCCCGCACCGTCTTTAAGCGCGCCTGAAATCATTCCCACGCCGCGCATCAGCACACCCGCTCCAATCCCTCCCGCCGCCCCTTCCGCGCCTAAACCCGCATTCCGTTTTCCCTCATTTCGCTTCCCGTCGATTCGCCTTCCCAAATTCCGCTTCCCCTCGTTTTCTCTTCCTTCCTTCCATCTTCCCAAGTTCCACCTTCCCAACCTTCGGCTGCCCAAGTTTCATTTCCCCAAACTCCGCCTGCCGTCTTTTCATTTCCCCAAATTCACCCTCCCCTCCTTCCGCCTTCCCGACCTTCATCCTCGCGATCGCTTCCAGAAGATATCCCGCTGGCTGAACTCCCGCTCCGCCATCCTTCCCTCCCTGCGCCGCTCGCTTTACAACCCCAGCTTCCTCATCCCGGCCGCTCTCATCATTCTCTCTTTCGCCGCCATCCTCATCGTTCCCCGCCTCCTCACTGAACAGCCCCACGCCCAGCCCGCCGCCGTCACACCGCACTCTCCCGCCGGAAAAACTTCTCCCTCTGCCGCAAAATCCGCGCACAAATCGCCCGCCGCCTCCAAGACTTCTCCCAAATCATCAACGCCTCCCTCGCAAAAAAAATCCGCCCCGCCGCAACAAGTGACCCCACCCCCCGCTCCCACCGCCTCAGTGGAACAACCCGCCATCCCCGCCTCCACCGGCCCCCGCGGCGCCGTCCTCCAGCAAGTCCTCCCTTCCATCTCCCCCGCCGCCCTCGCCACCATCCGCGGCACCGTGCGCATCTCCATCCAACTCCACGTCTCCCCGTCCGGCAACGTCCTCGACGCCGAGTTCCTCGCCCCCGGCCCCAGCAAAATCTTCGCCGCCCTGACCCTCGACGCCGCACGCCAATGGACCTTCTCTCCTCCCACCTCCAACGGCGACGCCCTCCCCTCCCAATGGCTCCTCCTCTTCCAAATCACCCAGTCCGGCGTCTCCGTCTCGCCCCAGCAAACCGCGCCGTAACCCATCGCCTGCACCGTTCCTCCCCCTCCTCCTCCCCCCACCGTAATTCTTTAGCGCACCCGCCTCCCTCTTTCCTCCCCCCGCCCGCTCCCTCCCTCTATACTTAATTCTCATCAAATCCTTGCGGGTGAATTCTCCGTTGTCTTCCCCCGCGGAATATTCGGGCCGCCATCATGCATAAAAAATTCGCCCTTGCTCTTTTCCTGCTCCTCCTCGCCACACTCTCCGCTCCCGCGCAGTCTCTCATGCCCGCCTGCGGCAGTTCCGGCGACCTCCTCTTTCAGAACTTCCCCCCTCACTTCATGGAGAATCCTCCCGAGGACCTCCCCGCCCTCTTCGCCTCCTACGACCGCGACTACTTCTCTCTCCTCCAGGAGCGCGACGACCTCATCTTCTCCCGCGAAAGCCGCCGCTCCTGGCCCGACTCCCGCCTCCTTCCCGCGCACTTCCTCCGCCAGACCGAATTCAATCTCTCCAACGCCCTCGCCCGCTTTTATTCCACCGGCACCCGCCCCTACGACCTCCAGCTCTCCCCCCTCTTCATCCTCAGCCCTTCCAACGACCCCGCCGCCTTCGCCACCGGCCGCACCGTCCTCCTCAACGAAGGCCTCGTCGCCTTCTTCCTCGCCCCGCAAACTTTTCTCGACGACCTCCTCTCCTCCCACAAATCCCTCTCCGACGAAGACCGCACCCGCATCCGCGCCGCCTTCTCCTGGCACGACGACTGGTCCAGCCTCTATTTCCTCCTCGCCCACGAAGCCGCTCATAATCTCCTCAAGCATCCCGACCAGCGCATCCTCCAGACCGCCACCTCCCGAATGCTCGACCGCTACGCCCAGCGCGCCCGCGACCAGCGCCACGACCTCTCCTTCGGCAAAATCGGCTTCGGCACCAAGTTCGCCCGCTTCTTCTCCGAGTCCAATCCCAGCTTTGACTCTCTCCTCGACGACTCCTCCCGCCAGCGCGACAGCGAAGAGAACGCCGACGCCCTCGCTCTCTACCTCCTCGCCGATGCCGGTCTCGACCCCGACGCCGCCCGCCTCGCTCTCGACCGCCTCGCCCTCCTCCTCGATGACTCCGTCCTCAAAGGCGGCCTCCTCCGCCGCTCCGCCTGCAACGAGCGCTCCGCTCTCCGTGATCGCTCCACCCGCCTCGCCTCCCAGCTCTCCTGCGTCCACTCCTCCGGACGCTTCTGCGGCTCCATCACTGCCTTTTCCATCCCCGACACCATGCAAGCCTCCCGCCAGCGCCTTGCCGACATCGAAACCTACCGCCGCACCACCCAGGACATCGCCTCCCGCAACCCCCAGGACTCTTCCAGCGACATCATCGTCCGCATCGAGGTCAAGCCCAAGGACGCCCAACTCACCATTGACGGCTCTCCCCTCCATCCCGGCTCCTTCCAACTCCAGGAAGGCCCCCACACCCTCGAAGTCTCCCGCGACGGCTACCTCACCGAAACCCGCCAAATCGTCGCCTTCCCCGACATCCAGCTCAAACTCAAAATCGACCTCAAAAAACAAAAATAACCCCGGGTGCCCCAGGCGTCGTTTTTACGCCTGGGGGTTTTGACCTCCCCTAACCCTGCCCCCCTATCCAATGACAACTATTCTCGAACTCCGCGCCTCTGTGCCTCTGTGGTTAAATCCTTTTTTCTCCCCCACATCCCCCTCCATCCAAACCACTTACCATTACCTACTTGACAAACAGTACTTCTAATGCTACACTGCCCCGTGAACATCGCGCCTGTCCCCGCCCGCAACTCCCTCCCCCCGAACTCCTTCGCCTCCTCCCCTCCCTCCCCTAACCCCTGTAGATTCTGCACTTCCAAAAATCCCGCCTCTAACCCCTTTATCATCTGCACTTCCAAAACAAAGAACTTAAAACCCCGCAGAATCAATACTTACAAAAAAACCCCGGGGGGAGGGGTCATATTGTTAACTAGCTTCCGCCCTCCCCTCTCGCCACTCCTCACTCGCCACTCGCCACTCTCTGCTGCTAAACTCGTCCCGCACCACCCCAATTCCCCCAAGGAGCCTCGCATGTCCACCGCCACCCGCACCGAATCCGACAGCATGGGCAAAATCGACGTCCCCGCCGACCGCTACTACGGCGCGCAAACCGCCCGCTCGCTCATCCATTTCGCCATCGGCAAGGACACCATGCCCCCCGAGCTGATCCGCTCCTTCGGCTTCCTGAAAAAGGCCTGCGCCCTCGTCAATCAGGACTTGGGAAAACTTCCCGCCGAAAAAGCCAAGCTCATCGCCCAGGCCACCGACGAAGTCATCGCCGGAAAACTCGCCGCCCATTTTCCCCTGCGCGTCTGGCAGACCGGCAGCGGCACGCAGACCAACATGAACGTCAACGAAGTCATCTCCAACCGCGCCATCGAAATCGCGGGCGGCGCGATGGGCAGCAAAAAGCCCATCCACCCCAACGACGACGTCAACATGTCGCAATCCTCCAACGACACGTTTCCCGCCGCCATGCACATCGCCGCCGCCACCGAAACCTTCCGCCGCCTGCTCCCCGCCGTGAAAAAACTCCATGACGCCCTCGACGCCAAGGCCCGCGAGTTTAAGGACATCGTCAAAATCGGCCGCACCCACCTCCAGGACGCCACGCCCATCACCCTCGGCCAGGAATTTTCCGGCTGGGTCAGCCTCCTTGAACGCGACGGCAAGCGCATCGAGATGGCCCTCGACGGCCTCTACGACCTGGCCATCGGCGGCACCGCCGTCGGCACCGGCCTCAACGCCCATCCCGAATTCGCCGAACGCGCCGCCAAAAAAATTGCCGAGCTGACCGGACTGCCCTTCCGCTCCCATCCCAATAAGTTCGCTTCGCTCTCCGCCCACGACGAAATCGTTTTCGCCAGCGGCGCGCTGAAAACCCTCGCGGCTTCCCTCATGAAAATCGCCAACGACGTTCGCTGGCTGGCCTCCGGCCCGCGTTGCGGCTTGGGCGAATTGTCTCTCCCCGAAAACGAGCCGGGCTCCTCGATCATGCCCGGCAAGGTCAACCCCACCCAGTCCGAAGCCATGACCATGGTCGCCGTGCAAGTCATGGGCAATGACGCCGCCATCGGCTTCGCCGGCTCCCAGGGCAATTTTGAATTAAACGTCTTCAAGCCGGTCATGATCTTCAACTACCTCCACAGCGTCGAACTCCTCGCCGACGTTTGCACGAGCTTCGTGGACCACTGCGTCCACGGCATCCAAGTCAACCGCAAGCAAATCGACTTCTACGTCAAGAACTCCCTCATGCTGGTCACCGCCCTGGCCCCCAAAATCGGCTACGACAACGCCGCCAAAGCCGCCCATACCGCCCACCACGAAAACCTCAGCCTCCGCGAAGCCGTCATCAAACTCGGCTTCCTCTCCGGCGAAGACTTCGACAAACTCGTCCGCCCAGAGGAGATGACCCATCCATAGAGGTAAATGCGCTATGCAAGCAAGAAAATGCCTCTTTTGCGGAAACGGCGTCGGACACTCTAGCAAATCAAGAGAACACGTACTGCCCGTGTGGCTCTTGGAGTCCTTGGGGGGCAAGAATTCTGACATCTTTCAGGGGACCCACATGACGTTTCCAGGATTGGTCAGATCACATCGTAGACAAGGCGCTAGGACGATCGTTCAGGGGCAGGTTTGCAGAGCATGTAACGGTGGTTGGCTCAGCCAAATGGAAAACAGGGTAAAGCCGCTAATAGTAAGCATGAACCGCGATAGTAAGGTAGCCTTGCGAAGCGAAGAACTTAGGCTGCTTGGCATATGGGCTTATAAGACCGCCTCCCTTATAAACATAACTTCAAACTATAGGCAGCTATTCACGGGGCGCTCATTCCGTTCGTTCTATATTGAAAGGGCTCCAACGCAGAGTTACATGGTCGAGCTTGGCTTGGCGCTCAACGCCTCTGGGACCGAAATGCGCTGGCGTCAGAGCAATATTCAATTCTTGCTGGTTAACGACGAGCAGGATGTTTTCGGATCTCTTGAGCAGATCAGAAATCACTCGTGCGTCATAACCCTGCAAGTTGGCCGGGTCCTTTTCCAAGTTGTTGGCCTGCCGTCCCCGGCATGGGTGAGTATTCCTTCGGAAAAACCGTTGTCGGTTGAGCTATGGCCCAACCCACCAGAGGTCCTTGACTGGCCCTTGCCAATAGAAACGGGAACCACGATTGACGTAATGAATGTGTCCCCATCAATAAGAATGCAGAGTGTGATGCCAGTGCAGGTTCGTGAACCATGAGAACACAAGAAGGTCGGATGAACCGCAATGCGGCGTTATTCGCTATCTTGGGTTTTCTTCTCGGCGGGCCATCTGTCTCAGCACAGCAAACGACCGCACAAGCGACGAATACGCTGAAGGCCACGCCAAAGACGATTGTTTGGGGCTACTATAGCGCCAAGGCGGCACCCGTGCTGCGCGTCAAGTCGGGCGACACGGTGGAAATGCGGACACTGATCACTAGCAGCCCACAGGAACTCGAGGCCGCGGGCGTGCCGCCCGCGCAAGTCGAGCCATCATTGCGCGAGATTTATGCCGAGGTGAAGGACAAGGGCCCCGGCGTGCACATTCTTACCGGGCCGGTCTATGTCGAGGGGGCGGAGCCGGGCGACGTCCTGGAAGTGCGGATTCTTTCCGTGCGCCTGGCTGTTCCCTATGCCTACAACGGATTTTTTCCGGGGCTGGGCTTTCTTCCGGAAGAATTTCCCGAGCCGCGCATGAAAATTATTCCACTGGATGAAAAGCGCATGGTCGCGCGCTTCGCCCCCGGAATCGAAATTCCTCTGCGGCCGTTTTTTGGCAGCATGGGCGTAGCCCCGCCGGAATCCGCCGGACGCATCAGCAGCAACCCTCCGGGAATCCATGCGGGGAATCTGGACAACAAGGAACTCGTCGCGGGCTCGACGCTCTACATTCCCGTGCACGCGCGCGGCGCGCTATTCGAGGCGGGCGACGGGCATGCGGCGCAGGGCAACGGCGAAGTGGATATCACCGCGCTCGAAACTTCGCTCACCGGTACCTTTCAATTGATCGTGCGGAAAGACCTGCACCTGCGCTGGCCCCGCGCGGAAACTCCCACGCACTTTATCTCCATGGGCCTGCATGAAGACCTGCGCGAAGCCACCAAACTCGCCGTGCGCGAGATGATTGATTTTCTCGTGGCCGAAAAACATCTCTCCCGCGAGGACGCCTACATGCTCGTCAGCGCCGCCGCCGACCTGAGCATCACGCAACTCGTCGACGGCACCAAAGGCGTGCACATGAGCATTCCAAAATCCGTCTTTACGAAGGCAGAGGTGAAATGAAACAGCAGTCCAGCGCGCAGCCGCTACGACCCGTAGGCGACGACTTTGTCGGGGGAAATTTTGTAGGTGACGCGCTGCTCGCCCGGCTGGCGGAACGGATAGACGTCCTTGCCGAGATACTTTTTCGCCAGCATGTTGATCACGTCGTCCGCGCCTTCCTGGGTGATTTCCACCACGCGGCCGCGAATCTCCAGGTAGCGGTAGTTGTTTTCCGGGTCGGTCAGCGAGAGCGCCACGCGCGGGTCGCGCCGCACGTTCTTGTCTTTCAGGCGGCCCACCGCGGAATTGACGATCACGTGCTTGCCGTCGTATTCCACCCACACCGGCGTGCTCTGCGGGCTGCCGTCCTTCATCAACGTCACAAAATGCGCGAAAATCGGCTTCTTCAGAAGTCCCACGTGCGTTTCGGGAATTGCTTGTGCCATAAGAAAAACCTCCGTGCCTCAGCGAACTACTCTTTCACTCTAGCACGAACCGCCAGTACGGCGTTTCGCTCAGGCGCTCAGGCGCATTTCCGGAACTTTGCCTTTGATGACGAGCTTCGCTTCGGTCTGCTTCTGCACTTCCTCGGCCGTCCAGCCGGGAGCGGTTTCGCGCAGGATCATTCCTTCGGGCGTAATGTCAATCACCGCGAGATCCGTGACCACGGTTTTCACGCAGCCGAGGCCCGTCGCCGGGAACGTCAGTTTCTTCACGACTTTGGCCGAGCCGTCCTTGGCGTTGTGCTCCATGCAGATCATCAGCTTGCGCGAGCCGGCGGCGATGTCCATCGCGCCGCCAATTCCGCCGGAGCCTTTTTGGCCGGGAACTTTCCAGTTGGCCAGGTCGCCGTTTTCGGCCACCTGCAAGCCGCCCATCACGCCGACGTCGAGATGCCCGCCGCGAGTCATCAGATGCGCGTCCGACTGATGAAAGAACGACGCGCCGGGAATCAGCGTGACCGGAACCTTCATCGCGTCCACCACGTCGTAATCCTCTTCGCCGGGCTTGGCGCGGGCGCCCATGCCCAGGATGCCGTTCTCGCTGTGAAAATAAACGGTGATTTCTTTCGGCAGATAATTGGCAATCAAATTGGGAATGCCCCAGCCGAGATTGACGTACGCGCCGTCGGGAAGTTCCAGCGCGGCGCGCTGGGCGATCTGTTCGCGGGTGAGGCGCGGCTTATCCGACATAGCGAATTCCTTTCGCCTGGACGATGCGGTCCACAAAAATGGATGGCGTGATGATGATTTCGGGATCGAGCGAACCGACCGGAACAATCTCCTCGACTTCCACGATGGTGATTTTTCCGGCCATGGCCATGATGGGATTGAAATTGCGCGCGGCCTTGCGGTACACGAGATTGCCCAGCTCGTCGGCCTTTTCCGCCTTGATCAGCGCGAAATCGGCGGTCAGCGGCTTCTCCAGGATCACGCGTACGCCGTCAATGACGCGCTCCTCCTTGCCCGCGGCCACTTCCGTGCCCGCGCCCACGGCGGTGAAGAAGCCGTAGACGCCGGACGCGGCCGCGCGCATGCGCTCGCAGAGGATGCCCTGGGCGTTGAGCTCGACGGTGACTTCGCCCTTGGCAAAGCGCTCCTGAAAATAAACGGCGCGGGGGCCGGGAAAGGAGGCGATGACGTGCTTGATCTGATTGGTTTTGAACAGGACGCTCAGCTCGCCTTCGTTGGTGCCGCAGTTGTTGCTGATGGCCGTGAGGTTTTTCACGCCCTTGCGGGCCAGCGCCTGAATCAGATTATTGGGAAATCCGGCGCCGCCAAAGCCGCCGAACATGATGCTGGCGCCGTCGGCAACATCGGCGACGGCCGCGTCGAGCGTGGGATAGATTTTCTTTTTCATCGGGTCAATGATCCGCCGGAGATTTGCAATCCTCAACTCAATTTCCGCTCTCTACTTTATAACGAATGGCCGCTTTCCTCAAATCGCGCGGCCGGCAAGCGCCGTGCGATATTCGGCAAGGAGTTTTTCGCGCAGCTGTGCGGCGCGATGCGGGTTCGGCTGCGCATCGGGAGTTTTCCGGCATTGCTGCACTGTTTTTTCCAGGCTGGAAAGAAAAGCTTTGCAGGGTTCGCAGCCGTCCATGTGCTTTTCCAGCTGTACGCAGAGCGCGTCATCGAGCGCGTCGTCGAGGTAATTGGAGATTTCCGCAAAAATGGCTTTGCAGCGGCCGGGGCGCGGGAGAGCGGTTCTTCCCCCGGACGCGGGCGCGGGTTTGCGGCCAAGTCTCGGCGCGCGGCGGCCGTTTTTTCCGGCGAGTTCGCGGCGCACGAAGAGGCGCGCGCGGTGCAAGCGCACGCGCACGGTGCCAGGCTTGAGCGCGGTGATTTTGGCGATCTCCTCGCCGGAGAGTTGTTCCATGTCGTGCAGGATGAGGATGACGCGGTAGTCGGGCGGAAGGCGGCGGACGGCCTCTTGCAGGCGGCGGGCGTCTTCGCCGCGCAGGAGAGCGGACTCCGGGGTTTCGCCGCTGCGGGAGCGGCCCGCTGGGGCGAGGGAAACAAGTTCGCGGCGGTCGGGCATCAGATTTTCGAGGGAGAGATTTTCCCTGGGGGCGAATTTGCTGCGGCGACGGCTCATCAGGCAGCGGCTGCGGGCCACTTTGTAGAGCCAGACGGCCAGGGCGCGGGGGCTGTCGAAGCGCGGAAGGTAGCGGATCGAGCGCAGCAGAACTTCCTGCATGGTGTCTTCGGCGTCCTCGCGGCTGCCGCAGACTTTCATGCTGAAGTTGAAGACGGTGCTTTGCAGCAGGGCCAGAGCCTGGTCCATCGCGGCGGGGTCGCCGGTTTGCAGCAGGGTGACGGCTTTATCGATCTCGGCGCGCATGGGTAATAATCTACACGAAGAAAGGCTTAAACGCAGAGGCGCGGAGGTCGCAGAGGAAAGAAAGAATTGGATTGGGGCGGGGCGAATCGCGGGGTGAGTTGCGGGAAACCTCTGCTATGCTAGGTTGCGGACTCGGGAGAATATGGCCACACTGGCGAAAAAAAGGGACAAGAAGCGGCTGGAGATTCTGCGCAGCGCGGCGGTGGCGTTCCGCCGGCGCGGGTATCACGGCGCGAGCGTGGACGAAATCGCGCGCGAGCTGCGCATGACCAAGGGCAATCTTTATTATTATTTCAAGGACAAGGAAGAGCTGCTCTATTTCTGCCACGACTATTCGCTGGGGCTGCTGATGGAGCTGCTGAAGAAAGTGGATAAGAGCAAGGACACGCCGAAGGAAAAACTGCGCACGCTGATCACCGCGTTCGTGCACATGATCATTGACGAGCTGCGCGGCACGGCGCTGACGCTGGATTTGCAGGCGCTTTCGCCTCCGCTGCTGCGGAAAATCATCGCCAAGCGCGACAAGTTCGACCGCGGGATGCGCCGCGTGCTGAAGGACGGAATGACGCGGGGAGAGTTTCGCGCGGGAGATCCCAAGCTGCTGACGTTCGCGATATTGGGCTCGGTGAACTGGATTCCGCGGTGGTTCAATCCAGCAGGCCGGGCGCATTCAGGAGAAATTGCCACAGCATTCGCGGATTATCTGATTGCAGGACTGTCCGCGAGGAACCATGCAGGGCGCGGGAAGGCGTGGCGCGGGCGGTGAAGGCATTCGGAAGAAGAAGCTGCCAGCCTTAAAGACTGGCGCTACATAAGCAAAAGCCAGTAATAGCCGGACTGAAGTCCGACTCCAACAAAAAAGAAAAGCAAGCACGGACGCAGCAAGCTGCGCCCCTACAACTTCATTGGGAGAGGGAGAGGAGGGCGCGTTTGGCGAGGACGCGGACCATTTCTTTGCGGTATTCGGGGGTGAGGGCGGAGGTGGTGAGGGGGCGGGCGGACTTGGCGGCGAGTTCGCCGGCGAGTTCGGCGGTGGCTTCGTTGAAGGGTTTGCCTTCCAATTGTTTGGCGGCTTCTTTGACCAGGAGCGGGGCGGGGTTGACGGCGGTGATGGCTACGCGGACGTCTTTCATGATGGCGTTGGCGGGGACGTTGCCCGCGCCGCTACCAGCACTCATGCCGCTGCCACTACCCGTAACACCACTGCTGCCGTTGCGGAAGGTTACGGCTACGCCGGCGAGGGGGTAGTCGATGGAGCCGCGGATGCGGAGTTTTTTGTATGTGCCGTGGAGGCCGGAGCTGGCGGCGGGGAGATGGATGGCGGCTAGGAGATCGGTGGCGGCGAGTTTGAGGGGGGCTTCGCCGGCGCCGGAATAGAGATCGCTCAGGGGGACGATGCGAGTGCCTTGCGGGGAGAGAATTTCGAGTTGTGCGCCGAGGCAGAGGAGGGCGGGCGGAGTGTCGGCGGAGAAGGCGGCCCAGCATTTCGTGCCGCCGGGGGCGACGTGGCAGAGGTTGCCGTCTTTTTTGATGCAGAAGCCGCAGGATTTGCGCCAGGCGAGGGACTGATTGTACCAGAGGCAGCGGGTGTCGAGGCAGATGTTGCCGCCGAGGGTGGCCATGTTTCGAATCACCGGGGAGGCGACGGTGATGGTGGCTGCGCGGAGGACGGGGAAATTCTTGCGGATACCCGGGTGGCGCTCGATGGCGGAGAGAGTGGTCATGGCGCCGATGGAGAGGCCGGCGGCGGATTCGCGGATGCCGTTCAATTCGGCGATGGCGCGGATGTCGAGAACGAATTTGGGCGTGAAAAGTTTCTGGCGCATCGAGGGGACGAGGTCGGTGCCGCCGGCGAGGATGCGGATGTCGCCGGCATGGCGGGCGAGGAGTTCGACGGCTTCGGCATTGGTGCGCGGGCGGAGAACCTGAAAGTCGGGGAGACTCAATCCGCACCTCCCATCTCTTCGGCGGCGTCGGCGGTGGTGCCAGGGCGGACCATGGCGGGGTCGAGCGCGTGGCGGATGGGGCCCTTGCCCTTGAAGCAGAGCGAGCCGCCGTGTTCGCGGAAGGATCCGGGATTTTCGGGGTCGGCGTTGCGGGTGAGCTGCAATTTTTTGGCGCCGGCTTTTTTCGAACGCAGGGCGGCGAGGACGCGCTCGGGAGTGAAAGGCGATTCGCGAAGGCGGATGCCCACGGCGTCGAAGATGGCGTTGGCCACGGCGGGAATGGCGGCGGCGAGCGAGCCTTCGCTGGCTTCCTTGGCGCCGAAGGGGCCTTCGGGGTCGATGCTTTCGACGATGTAGCATTCGATATCGGGGGATTCGACGCCGGAAGCGGAACGGTATTCGAGCATCGAGGGATTCATGAGCAAGCCGTGCTTCCAGACCATCTCTTCCTGCAGGGCCTGGCCGAGACCCATCCAGACGGAGCCGATGACCTGACCCTCGACGGCGACGGGATTGAGGGCGCGGCCGCAATCGTGGGCGGCCCAGATTTTGTGGACGGTGACTTCGCCGGTTTCTTCGTCCACGCTGACGTCGGCGACTTGCGCCGAATAGGAGTAGGCGGGCGAGGGGCCGACGCCGCCGCCTTTGTGTTTTCCGCCGCGAGCATCGGGAGGAGGGGCGTAGGAGCCGACGCCGGTGAGCGTGCCCTGAATGTCCATGGCGGTGACGACGGCTTCCTCGAAAGACATGCGCTCCTTGACGCCTTCGTCCTTGCGCTTTTGCTGGACGGAGCCGCGCAGGATTTGGCCTTCGACGTGGCCGCTGACGGTGGGAGCGGCGGCGGCGACGGTGACGGATTCCTCGGCGGCGCCTTTCTTCCAGACTTTGTCGCCGCTGAAGATGAGGTCTTCAGGAGAGCAGTTCATGCGCTTGGCGACGGCTTCGGCGATGAGTTTTTTGGCGGCCTGGGCGGCGCGCAGGGTGGCGTTGCCGTTCATGAAGGTGACGCGGCTGGAGTAGGAGCCGATGTCCACGGGAGTGAGGTCGGTGTCCGCGGCGATGACCTGGATGCGGGCCATGGAGCAGCCCAGAACTTCGGCGGCGACTTGCGCGACCATGGTGTCCGAGCCCTGGCCGATGTCGGAGGCGCCGGTATAGATGACCACACCGCCGTCGCGGTCCACTTTGATGTTGACGGTGGAATGGGGCATGTCCGAGCGGATGATGGAATTGGCCGCGCCGCTGACGTAGTGGCTGCAGGCGATGCCCAGGCCGCGGCCGCGCGGGAGTTTTCCCTTGCGTTCGGCCCAGCGCGAGCCGGTGACAACTTTTTCGATGCACTCGGGCAGGCCGTAGCTGCGCACGCGAAGATTATTGACGGTAAGGCAGGGGGGCTTGAGGAGATTGCGGTTGCGGATGGCGGCGGGATCCATGCCGATGCGCGCGGCGGCTTCATCGAGCTGGGATTCGAAAGCGAAGCGCACGTTGACGGTGCCGTGACCGCGCATGGCGCCGCAGGCGGGCTTGTTGGTGAGGACGCGGTAGCCGTCGTAGCGGATATTGGGAATGTCGTAGAGAGCGCCGAGCAGCGCGCCGGAATAGAGGATGGTGACGACGCCGTAGGAGCAATAGGCGCCGCCGTCCTGCACAACGCGGGCGGCGACGGCGCGGATGGAGCCGTCTTTTTTCACGCCGGTCTTGAGGTCCACGATGGTGCGGGGGCGGCCGCGATGCGCCCAGAAAACTTCTTCGCGCGTGTAGGTGATTTTTACGGGGGCCTGCGCCTTGCGCGCGGCGACGGCGGCGATGATTTCGAGAGGAATGATTTCGCTTTTGGCGCCGAAGCCGCCGCCGACGAGGGGCTTGATGACGCGGATCTGCGACATGGGCATGTCCAGGACGATGCTGAGCTTGTGCTGGAGGTAGTAGGGCACCTGCGTGGAGGACCACACGGTGAGGCGGCCCTGATTGCCGGTGATGGAATCGATTTCGAACGAGGCCAGGGTGCAGTGGGGCTCCATGGCGGCGTGGGTGACTTCGTTGGCGATGTAGCGGCCTTCGATGACCACGTCGGATTCGGCGAAGCCCTGGTCGGGGTCGCCGAAGACGTGATGGTAATCCTTTTCGACGTTGCCGGGCTTTTCGGGATGGATGAGGTCGGCGGTGGCCTTCATCGAATCTTCGGGGTCGAAATAAGCCTGCATAGGCTCGTATTCGACGTCGATGAGTTCGAGGGCTTTTTCCGCGATGGATTCGGAGATGGCGGCGACGCAGGCGACGTTGTCGCCGACGTAGCGGACTTTTTCGACGGCCAGGGCGGTTTCGTCGTGGCCGACGGGGAGGATGCCGTATTTGTTGGGAGCGTCCGAGCCGGTGACGACGGCGACGACGCCATCGAGAGCGAGGGCGCGGGAAGCGTCGATTTTCTTGATGCGCGCGTGGGGATAGGGGGAATGCAGGATTTTGCCGATGAGCATTCCGGGAACGCTGAAGTCGTCGGCGTATTTGCCGAGACCGGTGGCTTTGCCGGAAGAGTCCACCATGGCGGTGCGTTTGCCGATAACGGAGAAGTCGCTCATGCGCGTTTTGCCGCCCTTCCTTCTTGCTCGGCGCGAATGGCCGCTTTGATGGCCTGGATCATCTGGACGTAGCCGGTGCAGCGGCAGAGGTTGCTGGAAAGCGCGGCGCCGATTTGCTCGTCGGTGGGATCGGGAGTTTCGCTGAGCAGCGCGTTCACGGTCATCATGAAGCCGGGGGTGCAATAGCCGCACTGGGAGCCGCCCCAATCGGAATAGGCTTTTTGCAGGGCGGAGAGGCTGCCGTGTTCGGCGACGCCTTCGATGGTGGTGATGCGCTGGCCCTGGCAACTGACGGCCAGGAGGGCGCAGGAGAGCATGGGAACGCCGTCGATTTGGACGGTGCAGGCGCCGCAGGAAGAGTCATCGCAGGCGCGCTTGGAGCCGGTGAGGCCGAGGTCCTGGCGGAGGCAATCGAGGAGGAGGGTGTTGGGTTCGCAGGCGATTTCGTGGGCACGGCCGTTGACGTTCAGCGTGATGAGGATTTTGCTCATGGCCTGTCCCTCGCGGCAGCGGTTCCGACCGGCCTGAATTTGACCGTTCGTTCAAATTACTTTGCCGTGCGGGAGACGGAAAGTCAAGGGAATTTCCGGCGGAGCGCCCGTCCGTGAGATACTGGGGCCATGGAGAACCTGGATAAATACCTGGCGGCGGGGGAGTTCATTGATAGCGGCGACGCGGGGGTGCGGGCGTTCGCGGAGAAGGCGGCGGCGGGCGCGGGGGATGCCGTGGAGCGCGCGGTGAGGCTTTATAACGCGGTGCGCGACGAGGTGCTCTACGATCCTTATTATGCGGGGGAGGAGCGGAGCTATTTTCGCGCTTCGGATTGTTTGAAGGCCAAGCGCGGGTTCTGCATACCGAAGGCTGCGCTGCTGGCGGCCGCGGCGCGGGCTTCGGGGATACCGGCGCGGGTGGGGTATGCGGACGTGCGCAACCATCTGGCGACGAAGCGGCTAATTGAACTGATCGGCAGCGACGTGTTTTTGTGGCACAGCTATACGGAGTTGTTTTTGGGGGAGCGCTGGGTGAAGGCCACGCCGGCGTTTAATTTGAGTTTGTGCAAACGGTTTGGGGTGCGGCCGCTGGAGTTTAACGGGCGGGAGGATTCGCTTTTCCACGAGTATGCGGATGGAGGGCGGCGGCACATGGAGTACGTGCAGGACCGGGGATGCTTTCCGGACGTGCCGTACGAACTGATCATGGGTGAATTCAAGAGGCTGTATCCGCGGTGGATGAGCTACGTGGCGAGCAACGGCAAGGGCGATTTCGCGAAGGAAGCCTGAAGAACGCGCAGGGCAATCAAGACTTTTTTCTCTTTTTCTTTGCGGGTGCGTGCCCGCGGCGGCAAGGGTGCGCGCAAAAACGCTTGACTCCCGCGCGCGGGGCTTTTACCATCGAACAGTGAAATTTGAACGAACGGTCAAATTTAGCGGAATGACCTGGCGGCCGGGAGAAGACCGATTCTCCGGCCGGCGCGCGGCCAGCGGACTTGAAATCGGCGGCGCGCGGAGTGACCATAACGGGAGACGCCCCTCCTCGAAATAACGCAGCGGGCGAACGAACCCTCCGCGGCAGCGGCGGGGAAAACAGACCGAGACTGACCGAGATCAGCAAGGAGGCGTGAGTGGACGCCGCAACGACAACCGAAAAGCAATTGTCCGTGGAGCCGGTGGATTACCGGACCGAGCCCGCGCGCTACAAGCACTGGAAGCTGGGGTTCGACGGAGCGGTGGCCACGCTGACGCTGGACATCAACGAAGACGGCGGCATCCGTCCGGGCTACAAGATGAAGCTGAACTCGTACGACCTGGGCGTGGACATCGAGCTGCACGACGCGGTGCAGCGGATTCGCTTCGAGCATCCGGAGGTGCGCGCGGTGATGCTGACCAGCGCGAAGAGCCGGATTTTCTGCTCGGGGGCGAACATTTACATGCTGGGGCTTTCGTCGCACGCGTGGAAGGTGAACTTCTGCAAGTTCACGAACGAGACGCGCAACGGGATCGAGGACGCGAGCGCGCATTCGGGACTCAAGTTCCTGGCGGCGTGCAACGGGACGACAGCGGGCGGCGGCTACGAGATGGCGCTGGCCTGCGATGAAATTATTCTGGTGGACGACCGCTCGTCGGCGGTGAGTTTGCCGGAGCTGCCGCTGCTGGGGGTGCTGCCGGGAACGGGCGGGCTGACGCGGGTGACGGACAAGCGCAAGGTGCGGCGCGACCTGGCGGATATTTTCTGCACGACGTCGGAAGGGGTGCGCGGGCAGCGGGCCAAGGACTGGGGCCTGGTGGATGAAGTGGTGAAGACGCAACAGTTCGCGGAGCGGGTGAAGCAGCGGGCGATGGAATTGGCGGAGAAGAGCGACCGCCCATTGGGGGCGAAGGGGATCGCGCTGACGCCGCTGCAGGTGACCATTGACGCGGCGGGGCGGCATTACAAATACGTGGACGCGCAGGTGGACCGCGAGGCGCGCACGGTGACGCTGACGGTGCGCGCGCCGGAAAGCGCCGGGGATTGCAGCGTGGAGCAGGCGCTGGCGGCGGGAGTGGACTGGTGGCCTCTGGCGATGGCGCGGGAACTGGATGACGCGATTCTGGGGCTGCGGACGAACGAACTTACGGCGGGGCTGTGGCTGCTGAAGACGGCGGGAAATGCGGAAGCGGTCTGCGCTTACGATGAGTTTATTTTGAGCAATCAGAAGAACTGGTTCGTGCGGGAAGTGCTGGGGATGATGCGGCGGACGTTTGCGCGGCTGGATGTGTCCTCGCGTTCGATGTTCGCGATCGTGGAGCCGGGGTCGTGCTTCGCGGGAACGCTGCTGGAGCTGGCGCTGGCGGCGGACCGCACGTTCATGAGGGATTCGGAAGAGGCGGAGAAGCCGGCGGCGATGACGCTTTCGAAAATGAATTTCGGGGCGCTGCCGATGGTCAACGGGCTGGGGCGGATTGCGGCGCGCTTTTACGAGGACGCGGGGAAGATCGAGACCGCGCGGGCGCTCATCGGGAAAAAACTTTCGGCGAAGGAATCGGTGGAAGCGGGATTCGTGACGGCGGCGCCGGACGATCTGGACTGGGAAGACGAAATCCGGCAGGTGATCGAATCGCGGGTGGCGTTTTCTCCGGACGCGCTGACGGGGCTGGAAGCGAATCTGCGCTTTGGCGTGAAGGAGACGATGTACACGCGGGTGTTTGCGCGGCTATCGGCCTGGCAGAACTGGATCTTCATCCGGCCGAACGCGGTGGGGCCGTCGGGAGCGCTGAAGGTGTACGGGACGGGCGCGCCGGTGAAGTACGACTGGGAGCGGGTCTAAGGAAGAGAGCAAGACAACATTCATTTTGGAGAGCGGCATGATCGATTACACAGAGAAAATACCCAATAACGTGGACCTGGGGCGCGATCGCGTCCTGCAGCGGGCGCTGGAGCACTGGCAGCCGGCCTATCTGGACTGGTGGTACGACATGGGTCCGGATGAAAGCAAGGAACTGGAAGTCTATCTGCGCACGGCGATCAGCGTGGAGCCGGACGGCTGGGCGCAATTCGGCTACGTGAAGATGCCGGAATACCGCTGGGGAATTTTCCTGCAGCCGCGGGACCAGAACCGGCAGGTGAATTTCGGGATTCACAAGGGATCGCCGGCGTGGCAGGAGGTTCCGGGAGAGTATCGCTCGACGCTGCGGCGGGTGATCGTAACGCAGGGAGACACGGAGCCGGCGTCGGTGGAGCAGCAGCGGCTGCTGGGCTCGTCCTGTCCTTCGCTCTATGATCTGCGGAATATTTTTCAGGTGAACGTGGAGGAGGGACGGCACCTGTGGGCCATGGTGTACCTGCTGCACCGCTATTTCGGGCGGGACGGGCGCGAGGAGGCGGAATCGCTGCTGGAGCGGCGTTCGGGCGACGCGGACAATCCGCGCATACTGGGGGCGTTCAACGAACCCACGCCGGACTGGCTGGCGTTTTACATGTTTACATTTTTTACGGATCGCGACGGCAAGTTTCAGCTGTGCGCGCTGGCCGAATCGGGCTTCGATCCCTTGGCGCGCACCTGCCGCTTCATGCTGACGGAAGAGGCGCATCACATGTTCGTGGGGGAGACGGGAGTGGCGCGGATCTTGCAGCGCACCTGCGAAGTGATGAACGAGCACAAGGTGGAGGATCCATCGGACGTGCGCGCGCTGGGCGTGATCGATTTGCAGACGATTCAGCGCTACCTGAATTTCCATTTCAGCGTGACCGTGGACCTGTTCGGCTCGGATGCTTCCTCGAACGCGGCCACATATTTCACGACGGGGCTGAAGGGGCGCTACGAAGAGACGACGATTGACGACGATCACGTGCTGAAAGACGCGGAATATCCGGTGCTGGAAGTTTCCGGGGGCAAGATCGTCTCGCGCAACATTCCCGCGCTGACCAGCATCAACGAGCGGCTGCGCGACGATTACATTCATGAAATTCAGGCCGGGGTGACGCGCTGGAACGGGATCATCGAGAAGAACGGGATTCCTTTCCGGCTGACGCTGCCGCACAAGGGTTTTCACCGGGCCATCGGCAACTTCGCCGGGCAACACATCAGCCCCGAGGGGGACGTGCTGAGCGAAGAGAGCTGGAACAACCGGCGGGACAAGTGGCTGCCCAGCGCGGCGGACCACGCGTTCGTGGAGTCGCTGATGACCGGGCGGGTGATCGAGCCGGGAAAATTCGCCAACTGGATCGCGCCGCCGATTCGCGGGATCAATCAGCAGCCGCTGAATTTCGAGTACGTGCGGTTTAACTAAGCCGTTCACGGGATGGAAAGCGGGAGGGGGGTGATTCCCTTCCCGCTTTTTTTGTGTCTGGATGACGGCGCGGCGTGAGTTGTCCGGAAAACGCCCTGCCTCCGGCCGGACGTCCCGGAACCCCAATAAGAAGTTCCCGGGAAGACTATTTCAGTTTGTTTTCCGCCTGGGCAATCAGGCCCACGACTTTGTCGCGCTGGGCAAACGAGGGATTGGCATCGAGCAGCTTCTTCCAGGCAGCGATAGCCCCTTTGTAATCCTGCAAACCGTCCATGCGCACGATGCCCAGATTCATGAGCGTGGCCGGGTACTCGGGGCGTAGCGCGAGAGCCTTGTTGTATTCCACGATGGCCTTATCCGCCGAGCCGGAATACCAGAGCGCGGTGCCCAGATCGGTGAGCAGGTCGGGATTTCTGGAATCGACATCCGCCGCGCGACGGTAATATTCGATCGCTTCCTTGTACTGCTTGCGGTCATAGTAAAGATTGCCCAGTTCGGTCAGCGCGCCCGTGTCCCGGGGATTGGCCTTGATCGCGGCGAGAAGCGGCCCGGCGACGGCATTCAGCGCTTCAGGCGTAAACGGCTGAGCCGCGGGGGGCGCGGGGGAAGCCGAGGGAGGCATGGCCGCAGCGGCCATGCCGGCGACGGGAACGGGGGCGTCGCTGCGCGTCAAAGCGCCGACGCCAATTCCGGCGATGAACATAGATAGGGCCAGAAGCACGACCCCGCGCGTGGTCCACTGCGTTGCAGGCGCAGCGGCAGGAGCCTTTTGTGGCAGCGGTTGTGGCGGCGCATGTCTTGGCATGGAGTTACCCCTCCCGATGAAGCGGATTGGCCCGGAAATCGAACGCAGTCCCGTAGTAAAGACGGAGCAAGGCAAATGCCAAAGGCGCAAAGAGATGGTCTTCTCTATTTCACTGAAGAATCAGGCGGTTACGGTATCTAGCGGGAGAGGTTGCGGCCTGTCGCCTCTCGTGCCGCCCTGGATTTGCGGCAGGGTTCCCACGGGCAGCGGCATTTGCCCCAGCTTCCTGACAGGTTGCTGAAGAGTTTCTTGCTGTCCTCTCGGGCCTGGGGAGGGTCGTCGGATTGCTGAAGAGTCAGGAGAAAAGCAGATTCCTCGCCGCCTGCGGCTCCTCGGAATGATGCGCGGGGGATTCTTCAGCAAGCGGCTAAGGAAAAAGGCAAACGAGCACGGCTCTTTCGCGTGCCGGGCGGCAGGGGATCAGGGGTAGATGACGACGATCTGCTCAGCCACGCAAAGCCAATGGCCCTCGCGCAGCACCCAGGTGTCGGTGAAGCGCTCGAAGCGGTGGGCGGACTTTCCGGTTTTATCCTTGAAGGTGATGTCATCCTGGCCCGTGGCGAGCACCACGTTGTCGGCAGCGGCATGCACGGCAAGATAGACCATCTTGACGCTGATTGTATTCGGCGAGTCGTCTTTATATTCCTTGATCATCACATCCCGGTCGCGGATCTTGCCTTCCGACTCGACCAGAATGAAGTCGTCGGCGACGAAACGCAGGAGCTTGCCCCACTCATGCGTCGTTTGCAGAGCCAGCCATTCCTGCTCGAGCTTGGTCACCGCCTGTTCCGCGGCGGCGTGCCCGCCGCTCCTGGAGCCGCCGGACTGCCCCAGCGCAACGCCGGCAACCAGGAGACATCCGAGCACGATTACTGCCGCATTCTTGAAAGAAGGAACCATTCTTGCCCCCCACGCACCGCGAATCGAAATTCCTTCACCGGCATGCCGATGAGAATTTCGCGCTCTTGAATGCATCCAACGTACTACAAGAACCGCCGCAGCCGGTCTGGGATGCAACCATGTTTTTCAAGAAGGTAATCGAACGGCGGCATGAGCGGGCGAAGCCGTGATACCCTTGCGCGTTGCCGGGAAGGACCATGTTTGCCGACCGCACCAACTGGAATCTTGCGCCCAACCGCCTGAGCGAGGCGCTGGCGCGGCATCGCGCGGCGGGCCAGGCGCTGCTGGACCTCAGCGCGTCGAATCCTGCGGCGGTGGGCATTGGCTACGAGAATGAAGCGATACTGCGTGCGCTGGCCAATCCGGCGGCGCTGAGCTACGAACCGGCGGCGCAGGGGATGGAATCGGCGCGGCGGGCCGTGGCGGAGTATTACCGGGAGCGCGGCGTGGAAGTTGCCGCGGGAGACATTTGCCTGACGGCCAGCACCAGCGAGGCTTATTCGTTTATTTTTCGGGCGCTGTGCAATCCGGGGGACGAGATCCTGGTTCCCGCGCCAAGCTATCCGCTTTTTGATTTTCTGGCGGAGATTCAGGATGTGCGCGTGGTGCGCTATCCGCTGGTGCACGAGCACGGCTGGCAGATTGATTTTCATAGTTTGGAGAAGACGCTGACGCCGCGGACGCGGGCCGTCCTTGTGGTGCATCCCAATAATCCCACGGGGCATTTCTGCAAGGCGCCAGAGATGGCGCGGCTCGATGAGCTGTGCGCGGAGCGGCGGATTGCGCTGATTGCCGACGAAGTGTTCCTGGATTTCGCGCTGGCGGACGGAGGGGCGGCGAGCTTTGCGGCAAACACCCGCGCGCTGACGTTCACGCTGAGCGGGCTTTCGAAACTTTGCGGGCTGCCACAGATGAAAGCGGCATGGCTCGCAGCCAGCGGGCCGGAAGAATGGAAGAAGGCGGCGCTGGAGCGCATTGAAGTGATCGCGGACACCTATCTTTCCGTGAACACGCCGGTGCAGCTGGCGCTGCCCGCCTTTCTGGAGCTGCGGCGCGGGTTTCAGAGGCAGTTGCTGGCACGGGTACGGGCGAATCTGGCGGAGATGGACCGGCAACTGGCGGCGCAGAAATCCTGCGCGCGGCTGGAAGTGGAGGGCGGCTGGTACGCAGTGCTGCGCGTGCCGGCGACGCGCACGGACGAGGAGCTGGCCATCGAGCTGCTTGAAACGCACGGCGTATACGCGCATCCGGGGCATTTTTACGATTTTCCGCGCGAGGGCTTTCTGGTGGCCAGCCTGATTGCGCGAGAAGAGGAATTCAAGGAAGGATTCAGGCGGTTGCTGCGGATGTTCTGAGGCGGCGGGGCGTTTCTGCATGGCGCCGCCGTTGTGTATACTCGATTTTTAATTTCCAGGAGAGAGGGCCATCATGATCAAGGTCAGCGTACTGTACCCGAATACGGCGGGAAGCCGGTTCGACATGGACTACTACCTCAACAAGCACATCCCGATGGTGCGGGCGAAAGTAGGAGCGGCGCTGAAGGGAGTGGCCGTGGATCAGGGACTGGGCAGCGTGCCTCCGGGAACGCCTCCCGCGTATCTGGCCGTCGGGCACCTGCTGTTCGACTCCCTGGAAGCGTTCGGGGCGGGGTTCGGGCCGCACGCGGGGGCGGTTGAAGGCGACGTGCCCAACTACACCAACACGCACCCGGTGGTTCTGATCAGCGAAGTGAAGATTTCGGGATAGAAGAACTCGCGCGCATCCAGGAGGCTCGATGACCAGCCACGCATGGCACGACCAGTGGTCGGATGTGGACCGCACGGATCCGCAATGGTTCATTCACTTTCTGGACGCCAGCAGAAAACGCCTACTGGAATTTCTGCGCACTAATGCCGCGCAGTACTATGCAGGCATACGATCGGGCATGTCCGTGCTCGATGTGGGCTGCGGCACGGGGGTCATGCTGCATTCGCTGGCCGGCCTCGTGGGGGCTGGCGGAAGAGTCGTGGGGGTGGACTACAGCAGCGCCATGGTGGAGGAAGCGCGGAAGCGGAGCAGCGGGCTGGGCCTGGCTCTCGAGTTTCGCCAGGGCGATGTGCACCATCTGGATTTTCCCAATGACACGTTCGACTGGTCCATGGCCGCCCTGCTCTTCCAGCACCTGCCGGCGCCACTGCCTCCGCTCCGGGAAATGGTCCGGGTCACCAAGAGCGGAGGAACCGTGCTGATAGCCGAGCAGGACTGGGACACGTTCATCATTGACGCATCGGACCGCGACGTAACCCGCAGAATCACGCGGCATTTTTGCGACATGCTGCCCAACGGCTGGATCGGGCGGCAGCTCCCTGCGGCGATGCACGACGCCGGACTGGCGAATATCCAGGTCAACACGATGCAACTGAATCTCTCGGCCGAGGAATGGAGCGACCCGGCGATGGGATTCCGGGATATTGCCGCGCAAGCACAAAAGGCCGGAGCCATCACCCATGCGGAGCAAACGCGATGGGAAGCCGAAATCGAGCAACGACTCCGCGAAGGAAGATTCTTCGCTTCGTTCACGCTGTTTCGCGTGAGCGCGACAAAGCCGTAAGGATTCGGCTGCCGGGGGAGCAAACGCGTGGTTGCAGCGGGTTCAAACCGCGGCGGGCGCGTGCAGGCCGAATTCGCGGTGCACGGCGAGCAGCGCGGCCTTGGCCTGTTTTTCCTCGACGACGAAGGAAATATTGGTTTCCGAAGAGCCCTGGGCGATGGCGATGATGTTGATGCCTTCGCGGCCCAGCGCGCTGAAGGTGCGTCCGGCGACGCCCGGCGTGCCGTGCATGTTTTCGCCGACGGCGGCGACGATGGCGATGCCGGGCTGCATGTTCACGTGTTCGACGACGTGATGGGCCAGGTCGCGGGCGAATTCGCGGCGCAGGGCTTCCACGACGGGCTTGGCGTCCGGCGCGGCGACGATGAAGCAGATGTCGTTCTGCGAGGAGGACTGCGAAATCAGCAGGACGCTGGAACGCAGCTGCGAGGTGATGGAAAACGTGCGCCCGACCACGTCCGGCACGCCCACGATGCCCGGGCCGCCCACGCTGATAAGAGTGACGTCGCGGATGGCGGTGAGGGCTTTGACGCCGCCGCCAATGCTGCGGCCCTGCTGGGTGATGACCGTGCCGGTCTGCTCGGGAGCGAAGCTGTTGCGAATCCACACGGGAATGCCGGCGGGAATCACTTCGCGCAGCGTTTTGGGATGCAGCACCTTGGCGCCGAAATAGGCCAGCTCGGCGGCTTCGCGGTAGGAAACTTCAGGAATGGTGCGCGCTTCCGGGACGAGGCGCGGGTCGGCGGTGAGCACGCCGTTGACGTCGGTCCAGATGATGATTTCATTGGCGTTGAGCGCGGCGCCGAGAATCGTGCCGGAATAGTCGGAGCCGCCGCGGCCCAGCGTGGTGAGCACGCCCTCGGCGGTGGCGCCGAGAAAGCCGGTGACGACGGGGACGATTCCCTTTTTCAGTTGCGGGCGCAGAACGGCTTCGCAGCGCTCGCGGGTGAGGTCCATGCGCGGTTCGGCGCCGCCGTGGCAATTGTCGGTGATGATGAGTTCGGTGGCGCTGAGGGCGGCGCTGCGGGCGCCGAGTTCTTCGAGGGCGGCGGCAAAGAGCGGAGCGGAGAGGCGCTCGCCGAGGCTGGAGACGGCATCGAGGGTGCGCGGGGTGAGTTCCTGGAGGAGCGCGGTGCCGTCATAGAGGCGCTGGCCTTCGGCGAAAATTTCATCGAGCTGCTTCTGGACGGACTGGCGGGCCGCCGGCGAGGCGGTGAGAGCGGCCAGCGCGGCCGCATGCTGCTGGCGCAGGGCGGCGAGGAGAACGCCGCCGGCTTCGCGGTCGCCGGACTCGGCCTGGCGCGCGGCGGCGATCAGGCGGTTGGTCACGCCGCTCATGGCGGAAACGACGGCGACGACGGAAGACTCCCTGGCCGCGCCGGCGACAATTTTTGCCGAACGCGCGATGCATGCGGCGTCGCCCACCGACGTGCCGCCGAATTTCATGACCACTACTTTCGATTTCATAGCCCGCCATCCCGAAACTTCGTGCAGTGTCCGTTCTTTCGCCCGGAATAGTTACGCGGAAAGAAAAATACGGCACAGACAGAATAGCAAATTTGCGGCGGTTCCTCATGCGCAGGAAGACCAGAGCGTGCGCAGGACGGCGCTGCGGGCCCTGCATCCGCGAAGCAGGGAGAAGCGAAGAAACGCAAAACGGCCGGCGGAAGGAAAATCAGAGGCGCGGCGGCACGAGGACGGCTTTTCGCCCGGCGTCAGGCAGTAGCCGCGACTTCTTTCTTGAAGTGCAGCATCTCGCCCTGGGTAAAGCCGGACTTGGCGAAAAACTTTTCCATCTCCGGATTGTCCTTGGAGACCAGGGTGAAGACGGTGCGAATGCCGTGGTCGTTGGCCGATGAGGTGAAACGGTCCATCAGTTCGGCGGCCACGCCCTTGTGGCGGTAGGCGGGGTCCACGCCGATGACTTCGATCCAGGCGACGGTGCCGGGGAGGCCGAATTCGAGTTCGCCGGCGCGGCCAAAGATGAAGCCGACGACGCGGTTATCCATCTCGGCGACAAGCGAGGTCCAGTGCGGGCGAATGGCTTCGGACAGCTCCATCCTCTTTTTCCAGTATTCCAGGCGGGAGACACCCGTGGTGCGGTCTTCGATATTCACCAGCGCGGACAGATCGTCTTTCGAAACGTCGCGGATGTAGATGGGTTTGGTCATGGGCTTGTCCTTTTCCCTCGGGTCCCGGGGATCGTGAAAAAACGGCTCGAACAGGGAAATGCTACATCCAAACGGGGCGTGCGGCAACCGCACGCAGCGGCGGGTGGGCGATAACCGTTCGGTGCTTGTTGGCGCCCGGAAGAACGCGTGGCGCACTTTCTCGCGGCGGGTCAGAGGCCCGAGTAGGTTTGCCGGCGGAGGAACTGACCGGCGCCGGGCTTTCCGGTGAACTTTCCGCCGTCAATGACGGCGCGGCCGCGGGAGAAGACGGAGCGGGGAGCGCCCTTGATGCGGATGCCTTCGAACATGGAGTAGTCCACGCGCATGTGGTGGGTCTTCGCGCAGATGACCTGTTCCTCGTGGGGGTCGAAGAGGACCACATCCGCGTCCGAGCCCACGGCGATGGTGCCCTTGCGCGGGAAGAGTCCGAAGAGCTTGGCCGGGGCGGTGGAAACCAATTCGACAAAACGGTTCTGGGAGAAGCGCTTGCCGTGCACGCCACCGGTGTAGATCAGGCTGAGGCGGTGCTCGATGCCCGGGCCGCCATTGGGAATTTTGGAAAAATCGTCCTTGCCCAGTTCCTTCTGCTCCTTGAAGCAGAAGGGGCAGTGGTCGGTGGAGACGACCTGGAGGGTGTCCGTGGCCAGCCCCTGCCACAATTTTTCCTGATGCCATTTTTCGCGCAGGGGAGGGGTGAAAACATATTTCGCGCCTTCGAATCCGGGAACGTCCATGGTTTCGAGGGAGAGATAGAGATATTGGGGGCAGGTTTCGGCATAGGCGGGCAGTCCGCGGTCGCGGGCCTCGCGCACTTTTTCGAGAGCCTCGTTGCAGGAGAGGTGCACGATGTAGACGGGCGAGCCGGCCATTTCCGCGAGGGCAATGGCGCGGGCGGTGGCCTCCGCTTCGGCGGTCACGGGGCGGGTGAGCGCGTGATATTTCGGGGCGCGCTTTCCTTCCGCCAGGGCCTGCTGCACCATGACGTCAATGGCCCCGCCGTTTTCCGCGTGCATGCAGATCATCCCGCTGTGTTTGGCGGCCTGCTGCATGGCGCGGAAGATGGAGGCGTCATCGAGCATGAACACGCCCGGATAGGCCATGAAGAGCTTGAAGCTGGTGACGCCCTCGCGGATCAACTGGCCCATCTCCTCGAGTTGCGCCGTGCCCAGGTCGGTGATGATGCAGTGGAAGGCGTAGTCGGTGACGGCCTTGTCGTGGGCCTTCCGCATCCAGGTGTCGAAGGCGTGGCGCAGCGTCTGTCCCTTGTACTGGATGGCGAAATCAATGAGCGTGGTGGTGCCGCCGAAGGCCGCGGCGATGGTTCCGGTTTCGAAATCGTCGGCGCTGGTGGTGCCGCCGAAGGGCATGTCCAGATGCGTGTGCACGTCAATGCCGCCGGGCAGGACGAGCAGGCCGGCCGCCTCGACCACGCGCCCGGCGTTTTCGACGGGGAGTTGCGCGGCGATGGCGGCGATTTTGCCGTCGTTGATTCCCAGATCCGCGGCGTACGTATCCGCCGCGGTGACCACCGTGCCGTTGCGAATGACCGTTTCAAAGCGCATGACCGTTCACCCCGTGAATTTCGCGGGCCCGCCAGCAGTTACCTGGCGAAGCCCGGCAGAATCTTGCCGCCATAGACGTTCAGCGTTTCTTCCTCTTCGCCGCACATCAGGTAGATATTGAATTGCGTGACGCCCACGGCGCGCAGACGTTCCAATTTCTTGCGATGCTCGGCGGCAGGCCCCAGCAGGCAGAAGCGGTCCACCACCTCGTCACTGACGAAATCGGCGTTGTCGCTGCCCACTTCGCAATGGTGCAGGTAATCGTACTTGCCCTTGTTCTCGACGAAGGAGACCAAAGCCGCGGGCAGCTCCTCCGGCTTGTAGCGCGCGATCAGGTCCATGACGTGATTGGAAACCAGCGCGGGAAACCAGCGCACGCGCTCCCGCCCGGTCTTCAAGTCATCGGAGACCCACACCGGGGCAGCGGCCATGACTTCGATTTTGGAGAAGTCCCGCCCGGCCTCGCGGGCTCCTTCGCGCACAAATCCGAGGCACCAGGCGATCAGATCGGGATCGGCAAACTGCAGGATGACGCCGTCGCCGATACGCCCCGCCGTGCGCAGCGCCTTGGGGCCGTAGCCCGCCACCCAGACGCGGGGACTGGCGCCATCGGCCCAGGGGAGCCGCGCGGGCACGCCCTCGTGGTCCACGGTCTTGCCGGTGTTCAGGTCGCGAAACGTGCGCACAAACTCGGCGAGAGTTTCGAGCGTGGTGGGGTTCTTGCCCAGCACGCGGCGTGAACTGTCTCCGCGCCCGATGCCCATCTCCATGCGCCCGTGGGAAACCAGATTGAGCGTGGCGAAGAGGCTGGCGGCGACGGTCACGTCGCGCACGGCGGGATTGGTGACGCAGGTGCCCAGGCGCATCTTTTTGGTGTTCGCGGCCATCAGGGTGAGCAGCGGAAAGGGATCCTTCCAGATAACGTGGGAATCGAAGATCCATCCGTAGGAGAAGCCGCAGGCCTCGGCCTGGCGGGTAAGCGCCACGATGCGCTCAACGGAAATATCGGGTTTGATGGTGATGCCGAAGTCCATGGAAGGTTGTCCTCCTCAGGAGACTGCTAAACGGCCGGATGCGCCCGCCGGGTCCAGGCGGCATAGGCGCAGAAGCTGACCAGAAAACCGACGAACCACGCGTAATCGTAAAGCACGCGGACCGGCGGGACCACCAGACCCACGAAGGCCACCCCCGCGCCGGCGGCCAGGGCCAGGATGGCCTTGCCGTGGAACCCGCGGGAATATTCGTAGCGCCCGCCGCGGCGGTAGAGGTCCTCGACGGCCAGCGATTTCTTGCGCACCACGAAGTAATCGCAAATCAGCACGCCGGCGATGGGCCCCAGGAAGCCAGAATAGCCCACCAGCCAGCCGAAAATGTAGGTTCCATAGTTCTCCATCAGTTTCCACGGCTGCATCACGATGCCCATGGCGCAGGTGATGAGGCCGCCGGTGCGGAAACTGATGCGCCGCGGAGAGAGATTGGAGAAATCGTTGGCCGGGGAAACGACATTCGCCGCCACGTTCACATTGAGCGTGGCTATAAGCAGCCCGATCATGGCCAGCACCACGGCCCAGGGATTCCCCAGGCGGGCCAGCACGGCCACCGGGTCCCACAGCGCCTGGCCGAAAATAATCATGGTCGCGGAAGTGACGGCGATGCCGATGAACGAGTAAAAAGTCATGGTCGCGGGCAAGCCCAGAGCCTGCCCGGCAATCTGGTCCCGCTGGCTGCGCGCATAACGGGTGAAGTCCGGAATATTCAGGGAGACGGTGGCCCAGAAGCCCACCACGCCGGTCAGGGAAGGAATAAAGAAGCGGAAAAACTCACCGAAGCCGTGGAATTTCGAGGGCGTGGCCAGCATGGGGCCGAACCCGCCGGCTTTCCCGCGCGCCCAGAGCAGCAGGGCGAGGCCGATGACCAGCAGGAAGGGAGCGGAAACGCCCTGCAAAAAGCGGATGGTCTCGATGCCGCGCAGAATCACGAGCACGTTGAGCACCCAGAAGAAAAAAAAGCAATAGGCCACGCCGTGGGCCTGCTGCGCCCAGCCCGGCGCGAGCGCGATGATCATGGCATTGATGGCCTGCCCGCCGATCCACGTCTGAATGCCGAACCATCCGCAGGCCACGAGGGCACGGAGGATGGCCGGGATGTTGGCCCCCAGCACGCCAAAGGAAGCGCGCGCGAAAATGGGAAACGGTATGCCGTACTGCGCGCCCGCATGGGCGTTCAGCAGCATGGGAATGAGCACCAGGAGATTGCCCAGGAAAACGGTGAAGAGCGCCTGCTTCCAATTCATGCCCCCGGCGATCATCCCGCTGGCCAGCATGTAGGTGGGAATGTTCACGCTCATGGAGATCCACAGCGCGGCGTAGTTGTAGGTGCTCCAGTCACGCCGCTCGGGCGGGACGGGAGCGAGATCCTTGTTGTAGAGGGCGCTGCTGGCGATGGTTTCCGCATGCAGCGCGCCGCTGCCGGAATGGCTCATCGTGATGGCTCACTCGCTCCCTGGACGAGCGGCTTCGGCGATCAGCCGCTCTTGCCTGGCGATCAGCCGTTTCTTGAATTCGCCGAGAGAATACTTCTCCGGGGACCACTCGCACCGCGCTTGAACCAGACCGCAGCGCACTGAACGGGCCATCTCCCACCCCCTGCGTCAACGTGGCCGAAAGTCTACTCCAGCCCCGTCCGGCTCACAAGCGTTTACAGACCTCCGGAGGTTACCCCCCCGGCAAAAGTGAGTGGCTCGAAGCCCCCCTCCCGGAGGGAGACTTCGAACACGCGGATTTCGCAGGATACTTAGTTGTCTTCGGGCGGGGTCACCTGAAACGACCAGACGGCATTGAAGAGCATGCCGTCGCCGCGGCCGCGGGAGATATCGGCGCCGGAGAATTTCATGGACTTATTGACGGGGCGAAGGACCACGGCGTATTCGCCGGGAAGAAACGGAGTGGCGGGGGTGATTTTGTATTTTCCCGGCGCCAGCTTTTCCGATTTCACCTTGATGCGGTCTTCAAGAAATTTGGTATAGACCTGCCAGTCCACGGAGGAGTTGGTCGAGGCGCCTTCCTTGCCCTGGGTGGCGCCGATGAGCCGCCAGGTATTCTGCGAGGGAGTGAGAATCACGATGGCCGGCTCGAAATCCTCAGCGTTCACGCCGGGCGTGTCCGCATAATCCACGCTGATCTCCGGCTGGTCCATGGGCGCGACGGTGCCCGAAGCGGGGCCCTGCACCGCCCAGATATAAGTCATCTGCTGCGTCTTGTGCTGGGAAAAGACGCCGGAGAGAGCGCCGCCGGCCGCCGCGCCGACCGTGCCGCTGGCAATTCGCGAACTGATATGGCTGGTGGCTTCGCTGGTGGCCGAACTCGCGGCGGACTGTAAGGACTGGTTCACGGCATTGTCCGTGGCCAGCTTGGCCATGGAGACGGGCTTGACCTTGCTTTCGGCCAGCTGAACTTTTTCCAGAGGGATCTTTTGCGGCCCCCCCTCGACGGCAAAGGCCACCACGGGCATGTGCGCCTTGGAGTGAACCGTCTTGGTCGTCTGGGCCACAATGGCCGCCGGCAAGGCCAGCCCGCTCACCACCAGAAGTGACAGCAATCTCGTCTTTTGTACCAGCATAGGCCGCTCCTCCTCGTATTTTCGTGCGTGTCCGCTCCGAACGAAAAGGAGCGGAGGGAAATCCGTCTTACAGGCCCACAGGGAGCCTTTCCTGGAGCGAAGTATATGCGTTTCCCGGCGCGCATTCACGAGAAATTCCGGCGGGCTGTGTCTTAAATTATCGGCCGGAAGAAAGGGCGCGAGCGCAGGGGGGTATCCAGGAGGCACGTTTGGCAAAAGAATTATCCAGGCACCAGGGCCGCGGATGTGGTACACTCGGTTTGCGCTTAATACCGCGGTAGTGTTGTGCGGTTCCTCCGAGTACTTCATCAGAGATTCCCGCCCTCAGAATTCTCCGTACGTCATTCAGCGTAATCTAACAGCCTGGCAATTGCGATTGCCGCGCTCGCCGGAAGTTTGTGTGCGCGCCGCGACCGATGGACCAGAAGAGAAAGAAAAGACAAGCATAATGCAGAATTTTTCGGAACTACTGATTTCCAATCACACCAAGGAGCAGCTGGCGAACGCGCGTTTTTCGACACCCACTCCGGTGCAGGCCGCGGCCATTCCCGTGGCCCTCGAAGGCAGAGACGTGCTCGCCACCGCGCAGACAGGAACCGGCAAAACGCTGGCCTTCCTGATTCCGGTGATTGAGAAGCTGCTCGTGACCACCGTCCCGGGCGTCGCCGCCCTGGTGCTGGTGCCCACGCGCGAACTGGCCATGCAGGTGGTCGCGCAGTACGACGCCCTGCGCGGCAGAAAGCTCGCTCCGGCGGCCCTGGTCGTTGGCGGGCTCTCCGAAGGCGCGCAACTCTCCGCCATCCGCAAGGGCGCGCGGCTGATCGTGGCCACTCCGGGCCGGCTCGAGGATTTCCTCGACCGCCGCCTGGTGGCCTTCACCAATTTGCAGATCCTGGTGCTGGACGAAGCCGACCGCATGCTGGATATGGGTTTTCTTCCGGCCATTCGCCGCATCGTCTCCATCACGCCCAAGGAACGCCAGACCATGTTCTTCTCGGCGACGCTGGAAGCCTCGGTCGTCCATCTGGTGAAAGACTACCTGCGCAATCCGGCGCGTTTGACGTTTGGCTCAACGCTCAAGCCTTCGGAAAACGTGCGCGTGCAAGCCTTTGAAGTGCACTCCGAGCGCAAGCACGATCTTCTGCAGCGCCTGCTGGCTGCGGAATCGGGCCGCTGCCTGGTTTTCGCCCGCACCAAGCGCGGCGCGGACAAGATCGCCAAGAACCTGGCGCGCGACGGATTCACCGCCGCCATCATCCACGGCAACCGCTCGCAATCGCAGCGCACCGCCGCCTTGACCGGCTTCCAGAAGGGCCATTACCGCGTTCTGGTGGCCACCGACGTCGCCGCGCGCGGCATTCACGTGCAGGACATCGCGCACGTCATCAACTATGACCTGCCCGACGTGGCCGAAAACTTCATCCACCGCGTGGGCCGCACCGGCCGCGCCGG
>Ga0315268_10000105_pt1 | contig 95882 bp, 82 predicted proteins | sample C1_top_MG_FD_204535 | JGI IMG/M metagenome (GOLD analysis project Ga0315268, IMG submission 204535) | Sediment microbial communities from Yellowstone Lake, YNP, Wyoming, USA - C1_top | ecosystem: Environmental > Aquatic > Freshwater > Lake > Sediment | place: USA: Wyoming | collected 2017-08-01
GATAGTCTAGTTATATAACTAGACTACCGGAAAGCGCAAGGGGAACCTGGTCAGAAGGTGCTGGGTTCACTACGAGGGGAGAATACTTTCAGAACCAGTCAAAGGGCCAAACACGAGCGCCAGGCTTTAGCCTGGCATCTTTTCTTTCTCCCTCTTTTCCCTCTCTTCCTCAAAGACCAAAGACACTCCGCCTCGAATGCACTAGAATTGTACCCACAGCCGCCCGCCCCCAAATCGCGCCGCGGCCAATCTCCTGCGAAGGCGGTGCCCTATGTTCCAGCAAGACATGATGAAGGGCCGCGCGGTTTTCATCACCGGCGGCGGCACCGGTCTCGGCCGCTCCATGGCCCTGCGCCTCGCCGGCCTCGGCGCCAAACTCTTTCTCGTCGGCCGCCGCGAAGAACCCCTCCGCGACGTGTGCGCCGAAATCCAAAAAGCCGGCGGCACCTCATCCTTCGCCACCTGCGACGTCCGCGACTATGCCGCCGTCGAAGCCGCCGCCTCCGCCGCCGAAAAAGAGTTTGGCCGCATCGATTCCCTCATCAACAACGCCGCTGGAAATTTCATCGCCCGCACCGAAAAACTTTCCCCCAACGCCTTCAACGCCGTCATCAGCATCGTCCTCAACGGCACTTTCCATTGCACCCAGGCCTTCGGCCGCCGCTGGATCGCCGCCAAACAACCCGGCAACATCCTCAATATCTCCACCACCTACGCCGCCGCCAACTGCGGCTCCGGCTTCACCGTTCCTTCCGCCTGCGCCAAAGCCGGCGTCCTGGCCATGACCACTTCCCTCGCCGTCGAATGGGCCAAATATCGCATCCGCGTCAACGCCATCGCTCCCGGCCCCTTTCCCACCGAAGGCGCCTGGTCCCGCCTCATGCCCTCCAAACAATTCGAACAGCACGCCCTCGACACTCATCCCATGAAGCGCTTCGGCCGCCACGAGGAACTCGCCAATCTCGCCGCCTTTCTCCTCAGCGACATGGCCGAATACATCAACGGCGAATGCGTGGTCATCGACGGCGCGCAGTGGCTCCGCGGCGCCGGAGAATTCAACGACCTCCTGGAAATTCCCGAATCCACCTGGGAACAATTGGAATCCGCCCGCCCCAAAAAATAATCCCGCAGCCGGCTCACCGGCCGCGGGATTCATGCACTCCCCGTTTTTTCCGCGCGCCCCTCTATAAATCCACGAACACCCGCGCGCTCCATCCCTCCGCCGTCTTCTCCACTTTCATCTGATGAAACGTAATCGCCTTGATGTTCGTCCCCATCTCATGTCGCGCCGCATCGTAGGCTTCCCCGTACGCCGTTCCCCGCACGCTCTCCTCCCCCAGCGCCGTCACGTCCACCCGCCGGAACACCAGGTGCTCCGCCTCCGCCACCGCCAGCAGCTCCGCCAGCCACCCATACAGCAGCGTCTCCTCATCCTTCCCCGTCGCCGTGATCTCCCGCGATTCCCGTTCCTCCACCGCGGACATCCCGCACGTCAGGTAAAACAGCGCCCCCGCCGCGTTTTCGAATAACTCCTCCCGCGTGCTCCCGAACGCGCGAAACCCGATGTCCGCCGGATGCTCCAGAATCTCAAACTCTTTGCCGCTCATTTATGCCTTCACCCTTTGGCCTTCTCCGTGCCTGCCCGCCCATCTAGTATCCGCCGCACCGTCCCGCACAGCGACTCCGCCGTGAACGGCTTGGCCAGAAATCCCGCCTTATTTCCCAGCGGCCCGTGCTGCATCGCCGCCGTTCCCGTGTACCCGGACATGAACAGGAATCGCAGCCGCGGATATTCCGCGTGCAGCTTCTCCGCCAATTCCTTCCCGTTCATTCCCGGCATGATCACGTCCGTCAGCACCAGATCGATCGCCCCGCCCCTTTCCGCGCAGACGCTCAGTGCCCGCTCCGCGTTCTCCGCCTTCAATATCCTGTACCCGCTTCCCGCCAGCACCGACGACGCCAGCTCCCGCAGCGCGTTGTCGTCGTCCAGCACCAGAATCGTTTCTCTTCCCCCTCGCGGCCGCGCCGGCATACCCAGCGGCGCCGGTGTTTCCGGCTCTTCCTTCACCCGCGGAATAAACACCTTGAATGCCGTACCTCGTCCCACTTCGCTCTGCACCGTGATCTGCCCCGCATTCTGCTGCACAATCCCGTACACCGTGGCCAGCCCCATCCCCGTTCCTTTGCCCACCCCCTTCGTCGTAAAAAAAGGCTCGAACACCCGCGCCTGCGTCTCCTCGTTCATTCCGTGTCCCGTGTCCGTCACCGCCACCATCACGTGCTCCGCCGGCGCTCCTCCGCTCCCTTCCTGCCCATGCGCTTCTTTCATCGCCGTCGCCGTTTCAATCGTCAGCCGTCCTCCTCCCTCCATCGCGTCCCGCGCATTCACCGCCAGGTTCATCACTACCTGTTCGATCTGATGCGGATCCGCCTTCACCGCTCCCGCCCCGGCGTCCAGCCGCATCTCCAGCCGCACCTTGTCCCCGATCAGCGCCTCCAGCACCGGCTGCATCTCCTGCAGCACGACGTTCACGTTCATCACCCGCGGCCGGATAAACTGCCGCCGGCTGAACGCCAGCAACTGGCTCGTCAAAAACGCCGCCCGGCTCGCCGACTCGTCAATCTGCCGCACCGCCTGCAGCGACTCCGCGTCTCCTTCCACCCGCTGAAACAGCATTTCGCAGTAGCCCCGGATGACCGTGATCAGATTGTTGAAATCGTGCGCCACTCCTCCCGCCAGCGTTCCCACCGCCTCCAGCTTCCGCGCCTCCTGCACTTTCTTTTCCAGCTTCACCCGCTCCGTGATCTCCCGCGAGATTCCCACCACTCCCGCGACCTTCCCGTCCGCCCCGCGGTACACGCTCTTCGTCGTGAAAAATGTCCGCGCCACTCCTCCTGCTTCCACCCTCTGCTCCAATGTCTCCGCCTGCCCGCTGTGCAGGATTCTCCGGTCCGCTTCGATCACCGGCGTTGCGGTTTCCTTGGTCATCAATTCCAAATCGCTTTTCCCCGCAATCTCCTCCGCGCGCATCCCCAAATACCGCGCCCCCGCCCGGTTGATCATCAGGTAGTGCCCCTGCAAATCCTTCACGTACACCGCGTCCGTCGTCCCTTCGATCACCGCCTGCAGCAGGCTGTGGCTGCTTGTCAATTCCTCCGCCGTTTTCTCCTGTTTCCGGTTGGTCAGCACCAGCCGCGCGCTCGAGCACGCAAACGCCGCCGCCACCGCCACCCACGCCACCGCATGCTGTTCCCGCGCGATCCCCCGCCCCATCAGCAGCACCACCAGCGGAATCATCACCGGTAGCGCCTGCGACGCGATCATCATCCCCGATCTCGTCGGCGCCAGCCTCTCCCCTTCTTTCTCTCCCGCCGCCCATTGCACCGCAAACCATCCCGCCACCGCGAACTGCAGCCCCCACGCCAGGTCCAGCCAGGAATATTCCCCCATGTATTTCGCAATATTCAGCGCGATACACCCATTCACCGCGCTCGCCGCGCTGAAAAATATTCCCATCTGCCCGCGCATCGTCCGCGCCGGCCCTTTTCTTCCCAGCCCGTACCGCAGCAGCAGCGCCCCGGCGATCACCCCGTCGCGCACCGCATACAGCCGCCACATCTCCCGCAGCGACTCTTCCCCCGCCGCCGCCCATCCCGACTGCACGTAATAAAAATAAAGATAAAACGTCACCGCCAGAATCCCCGCCTGCGCATAGTCCATCATCCGCAGCCAGTCCACCCGCCGCTCCTCCGCCTCCCTCTGCGGCAGCAGCATCAGCAAAAACGGCGCCGGCCAGATGAACCGCAGCACATCCGACGGCCACGGCGTCGCCAGATCCGTCCGGCTCACGTTGTACGTGTAATGTCCAGAATTTGCGCCGCTGCCAGAATGGCAAACGCCGCCACCGCCAGATTCCCCAGCTCCCGCGCCGCTCCCCGCAGCCTCCGCGCCCCCGCCAGCACCGCCCCGCCCGCCAGCAGCACGAACCCCATCTGCGTCAGCCCGGACAGCAGCGCCGCTTCGTTCTTCGCCTCCACGCGCAGCACCACGAACAGGTAGAAGCCCACCAGCAGTCCCGCCAATCCCAGATACGACAGGCTCCGATTCCCCAAGGACACGCGATTGCTCCCCTTCCCCTTCGTCACCACAGTGTAAGCTCCGCTACTTCTTCAAACAAGTAGTCTGCTCACTGGACTCTCCGCCTGTTTTCTTTAGCGCTCGCGCACGCAAACCGCGCATCAATTCAGGCCAGGTACAGTGCCTAAAAGGCCACAGATGCTGGGATTCTTGCGCAACAAAGCAGTCGAAAATGCCATCATTCTTCCAGGAACAACCGGAAAAATCCGGCGCAATGATAAAAATCATGCACGCAAGGAGAACCTTTCATGCTTAGGAATCGCGAGCTGAAGTTCTTGTTGCAAGCCGTTCTTTGCACCGCCCTGCTGTCTTCTCCCCTCGCCGCCCAGGACACCATCTCCCTGGCCGGCTCGGGCTCCAATCTCGCAGGCTCTCTCTATTTCGCCTGGACCACCCAGTTTGAAAAATTGCATCCCGCCGTAAAAGTCCGCTATCTCCCTCTGGGCACCGCCGCCAGCCTCCAGGAAATCCGCGAAGGCAAGGGTGATTTTGGCGGCAGCGAAATCCCTCTCACCGAATCCCAAAAACACGGCGGCAAGTCCCCGCTGGCGCAATTTCCCACCGTTCTCGTGGCCATCGCCCCCATCTATAAACTTCCCGGCAATCCCGAATTGCGCTTCTCCGGCGAACTCCTGGCCAAAATATTTCTGGGAACCATCCGCAATTGGAAAGATCCCCAGATCGCCCGGCTGAACCCCGACGTCTCCCTCCCCAATCTCCCCATCACCGTCGTTCACCTCAGCGGCCTCAAAGGCTCCAACTATATCCTCTCGGACTTCCTCAGCAAGACCAGCCCCGACTGGAAATCCAGAATCGGCCGGACCGCTTCTCCCCATTGGCCCGTGGGCCTGGAAATCAATCGCAGCGAAGCCCTGGTCACCAAAGTCGCCGCCACTCCCGGCGCCATCGGCTACGTCGAATTCGCCTACGCCAAAACCAAAAATGTCGGCTACGGCAGCGTCCTGAATCCCTCCGGACAGTTCATTAAACCAACCCCCGCCGCCATCGTCGCCGCCTGCACCGCCAGCGAAAAATCCCTCCCCGAAGATCTGGGCGGCTCCCTCACCAACGCTCCTGGCAAGGACTCCTATCCCCTCGCCAGCCTTACCTGGATTTACGTTCCCTCCAAAGGATTTGACCCCGCCCGCTCCCGCGCCCTCAAGGAATTCTGGACCTGGACCCTCGACGAGGGCCGGGAAATCGCCTCCAGCCAGGGCTTTACGCCGCTGCCCTCCGCCATCGCCGCCCGCTCCAAACAGGTTCTCCTTTCCATCAAATAGTCCGGCGGCGGCCACAGGCGGAAAAGGGGACAAGAGTTCGGGTGCCCGGTTTTTCGCCTCGCGCGAAAGACCGGGTTCTTGAAGTTGTTTTTTCTGGGAGATTTCTTCGGCATGCTCAACTTCCGCCAATCCGTCCCCGAACCCCCTCCATCGTACTATCGCGCCAGATACTACGGTCCCAGCCTCCGCCTCCCCCGTTCTAATAATCATACCAATTGACAATTGTGTACTTTTAAGCTAACATCTCAAACTGAGATGCGGCGAACCGAATCGCCCAAGTTACAGCCCGTAGTCCCCCCTCAAAATCTTCTCGGCCCAAACAAAAAATCCCCTAACCCCTGTAGATTCTGCACTTCCATAAAACACGCCTCTAACCCCTTTATCATCTGCACTTCCAAAACAAAGGACTTAAAACCCCGCAGAATCAACACTTACAAAAAATACCCGGGGGTAGGGGTCTTATTGTTAACTTCCTCCTCCCCCTCCATCTCCCGCCTCCTCTGCGGTACACTGGCGGTCACCCTATGAATATCCTCGGTCTCAACGCCTATCACGGCAACGCCTCCGCGGCCATCATTTGCGACGGAAAACTCATCGCCGCCGTCGAAGAAGAGCGCTTCAACCGCGTCAAATACGCCGCCGGCTTTCCCGCCGCCGCCGTGCGCTATTGCCTCGAAGCCGCCGGCCTCAAGCTTTCGGACATCGATCACGTCGCCGTTCCCCGCGATCCCTATGCGCGTCTCGCCACCAAGCTCTTCTACGCACTGCGCATGCCCTCCTTCGCCCGCGAACGCGCCAAGGTCATGGTTAAATTCACCGGCGTCCCCGAAGCTCTCGCGCAATCCCAGGACGCCGCTCCTGGCGCCCTCCGCGCCAAATTTCACCGCATCGAGCACCATCAGGCCCATCTTGCCAGCGCCTTCTTCGTCTCTCCCTTCGAGCAGGCCGCTCTCCTCTCCGCCGATGGCCTCGGCGATTTTGCCAGCACCATGTGGGGTGCCGGCTCGGGCCCGCGCATGGAAATTCACGGCTCCGTGGCCTTTCCTCATTCTCTCGGCCTTTATTACACCGCGCTCACGCAATATCTCGGCTTCCTCAAGTTCGGCGACGAATTCAAAGTCATGGGCCTCGCCGCCTACGGCCAGCCCGAATCCATGGACGTTTTCCGCGAAATCGTTCTCGCCCATGGCGACGCCTTCCGCCTGAACCTCGATTTCTTCGTGCATCATCGCACCGGCCCGGAAATGAGCTGGGCCAATTCCGACCAGACCCCCATCCTCGGCCGTCTCTTCTCCGACGAACTCGCCCGCCGTCTCGGCCCCGCCCGCGATCCCGAAGCCCCGCTTGAACAGCGCCATCACAATCTCGCCGCTTCCCTGCAAGCCCGCCTCGAGGAAATCTATCTCGGCATGCTCCGCGGCCTCGCCGAACGCACCGGCCTCAAATCCGTCTGCCTCGCCGGCGGCGTGGCCTTCAACTGCGTGGCCAACGGAAAAATCTTTGACCAGACTCCTTTTGAAAACGTCTACGTGCATCCCGCCGCGGGCGACGCCGGCCTCGCCGTCGGCGCCGCGTTTCACGTCTGGCACCAGAAGCTGGGAAAGCCCCGCTCCTTCGTCATGGACCACGCCTATTGGGGCCCCGACTATTCCAAGGAAAATATTCGCACGGCCATCGCCAAAAGCGATCTCCTCTCCGGCGGCTACGTCATCGCCGAACTTCCCGAAGAAGAGCTGACCCGCCGCGCCGCGCAACTCATTGCCGGCGGCAAAATCCTCGGCTGGTACCAGGGCCGCGCCGAATGGGGCCCCCGCGCCCTCGGCAACCGCAGCATCGTCGCCGACCCCCGCCGCCCCGATATGAAGGACATTCTCAACCGCCGCATCAAGCACCGCGAAATCTTCCGCCCCTTCGCTCCCTCCATCCTCAAGGAAGAAACCGGAAAATGGTTCGAGCGCACCCACCCCTCGCCCTTCATGAACCTGGCCTATTCCGTGCGCCCCGAAATGCGCGATAAAATTCCCGCCCCCACGCACGTCGACGGCACCGCCCGCCTGCAAACCGTCACCCAGGACGCCAATCCGCGCTACTGGCAGCTCATTCACGCCTTCGGCCGCCTCACCGGCGTCCCCATCGTCCTCAACACCTCCTTCAACGACAACGAACCCATCGTCCTCCGTCCAGAAGAAGCGATTGACTGCTTCCGGCGCACAAGAATGGACGCTCTGGCCCTCGGCGACATTCTGATCGTGAAGGAATCTTCGGCAGGAGAAAATCAATGACGGCGAGCGCACCGGCGAAAACGGTTCTCATCACCGGCGGCACCGACGGCCTGGGCAAAGCCGCCGCACGGATGCTCGCCGAACGCGGCTGGCGCGTCTTTGTTTCCGGGCGCTCGGCGGAAAAGCGCGCGCAGATGGACGCCTTGGCGCGCGAGCGGAAACTTTCCATCGAAACCGTGGAGATGGACGTTTGCAGCGACGCTTCCGTAATCGCCGCCGTGCGCGCCGTGATCGCCCGCGCCGGCGCGCTCGATGCCCTCGTCAACAACGCCGGCGTCGGCTACGTGGCCGCGGTGGAAGATTTTCGCATGGAGGACCTGCGCGCGCAGTTTGAAACCAATTTCTTCGGCGTCGTCCGCGTCACCCAGGCCGTGCTTCCGCACATGCGCGAACAGCGCCGCGGCCGCATCCTGATGATCAGCTCCGTCGCCGGGCTGGTCGTTCCGCCCACTTACGCCGCCTACAGCGGCAGCAAATTCGCCCTCGAAGGACTCAGCAACGCCCTGCGCCTCGAAGTCGCTCCCTTCGGCATCCAGGTCGTCCTGATCGAGCCGGGCTACATCATTACCAGTTTTCAGCAGACCGCCGCGGACTTTACCCAGCCCTACGCCGAAAAAATCAAAAGCGGCCCCTACGCCAAAATCTATGAAGGCGCCTGGGCCGGCGCGAAAAGCGGCCGCGCCAAAGCAAAAGCTACGCCGGATGATTTCGCCCGCGTCGTGCTCCGCGCCCTGGAATCCTCCAGCCCCAGCGCCCGCTACGGCGTCACCGCCCTCGCCACGTTCGCCGCTTTCGCCCGCCGCGTTTTTCCGGACTGGGCTCTCGACGCGTTTCTTCGCCACCGCTTCCACATTCCGAAGAAAGTCTAGCCCTATGGATTCGTCGCTTGGAACGACAAACTGTTCTGCCGCAGCTCCAGCCATTTTTTCGACCACGCCTCGTGCAGCGGACTTTCCGCATAGTCCGCCGCCGCTTCCGCGCTGGCGAACTCCATCGCAAACACCCCGTCCATATCCTGCAGCTGGCTGCGCTGCGTCTTTATCCACACATTTCTTATCCCCGGAATCTTCCGCCCCATCTCCACGATTCCCGCGAGAACACGTTCCTTGTCCGCTTCGGAAACGCCGTCCTTCCATTTGTACACCACCACGTGAATCACGGTTTTCGGCTGCCCCGCTTTTCGCGGGGAGCTTTTGGTCTGCGCGGAGACCCGCGCCGTGCGCCACGCGGCCGAGGCGCACAGAACAATCGCCGCGCTCAGAATCAGGAGGCTTGTGCGTTTTGTGAAGTTATTCATTTTATTTTTCCTTCCGCTGGGAGAAACTGTTGAGACGCCAGTGTAAAGCGGTCCGCGGCGGCTGGCAATCCGCGGATCATGGATTTCGAAACGGAGCGAACAAAGGAGAACGGAATGCGGCGAATGACGATCTGTTTGGCGATGGCAATTGTTCTGGGCGGCGCGGCGGCGGTCCGCGCGCAGGAACAGAATGCAACGCGGCAGCTGGCGCGGGAGATTTTCAAGCAGCTGATTGAAATCAACACCACGGACACCAGCCGCGGCAACGTGACCACCGCGGCGGAAGCCATGGCCAAGCGTCTGCGCGACGCGGGCTTCCCGGAAAAAGACGTCCTCGTGGAGGGGCCCAGCGCGCGCAAGAAAAACATGGTCGCGCGCATTCACGGGACGGGCAAGCGCAAGCCGGTCCTGTTCATCGGCCATCTGGACGTGGTGGAAGCGCTGAAGGAAGACTGGACCACCGATCCGTTTCAGTTCATCGAGAAGGACGGCTACTACTACGGGCGCGGCACGTCCGACATGAAGGACGGCGACTCCATTCTGATGGCCAATTTCATCCGCCTGAAGCAGGAAGGGTACCAGCCGGACCGCGATCTGATCCTGGCGCTGACGGCCGATGAAGAAGGCGGCGACTGGAACGGCGTGGATTGGCTGGTGAAGCACCACCGCGATTGGATTGACGCGGAATACTGCATCAATCTGGACGGCGGCAGCTTCACCAGCGACAAGGGCAAAAAACTTTCCGGCGCCATTCAGGCCGCGGAAAAAATGTATCAGGATTTCCAGCTGGAAACGCGCAATCCCGGCGGGCACAGCTCGCGCCCCTCGCCGGACAACGCCATCTATCATCTCGCCGAAGGGCTGGCGCGCCTGGGCAAGTATTCCTTCCCCGTGGAGCTGAATGAAATCACCCGCGCCATGCTGGAAAAGGGAGCGGCGCTGCGCAGCGGCCAGGTAGCCGCGGACATGGCGGCGGCCGCGAAAACGCCCGCCGATCCCGCGGCCATCGCCCGGCTGTCGGAAAATCCCACGTACAACGCGCTGTTGCGCACGACTTGCGTGGCCACCATGCTCGAAGGCGGCCATGCGCGCAATGCCCTGCCGCAGCGCGCCCGCGCCAACGTCAATTGCCGCATGCTGCCGGGAACCGACCCGCAAAAGGTGCTCGAGACGATTGAGCGCGTCGTCGCCGATCCGCAAATCAAGGTCAGCTTCGCCGAGCAGAAGGACGCCGACGGAAATCTCATTCTGCCGGTGACCGTGCCGCCCTCGCCGCTGCGCCCGGACGTGACCGGCGCGGTGGAAAAGGTCACGCATGCGCTGTGGCCGGGTCTGCCGATTCTGCCGGTGATGTCCACGGGGGCCTCGGACGGAAAATTTCTGCGCATGAACGGAATTCCCACCTACGGGGTTTCCGCGGTGTTCGGGGAACTCAACGACAACCGCGCGCACGGGCAGGACGAGCGCGTGCTGGTGGAAAGTTTTCACGCCGCCGTGGAATTCAACTACCGCCTGATGAAGGAGATCAGCTCGGGAAAATAGTCGCGGCGCGGTGGTTTCGAAACAAAACGGCCCGGGGAGCGCTGCTCTCCGGGCCGAAGTTTTTTCCGCCAAGTTTCGAATCAGCGGCTGGGCGGCGGCGCGTCTTTGGGTTTTTCGGCGGGGACGAGCGGGCCTCCCGGAGCGGGCGGCTGCTCGGCGGGTTTATCGGCGGCCGGGGGAGCGGATGCGGCGGGGTCCTGGGCGGGGGCCAGTTTCGAAGCGGCGCTGCCGTAGCGAACGAGATAGGGCATGAAGGGAGTTACTTCGAGGGGCATTTTTTCGCGTTCGGAGAGAGTGCCCAGGGGTTTGGCCTTGATGAGCGAGAGTTTGTCGTCCCACGGATCGATCTTGACGCGGCCGCCGATGGGCAGGGCGGTGATTTGTTTGGATTTGTCGGAGCCTTCCGCGCCGGGGGCGGATTTTAGTTCGGCGATGAGGGGGATGCGGTCGCCGAGATGGGGGCTGACGAGATTGGGAATTTCCTTGGAGCGTTTTTCGATGGCGGCGAGGAAGAGGCCGGCGTTGCCGAGATGGTCCTTATAGGGAGAATTCTTGAGGAGTTCGAGGGCTTTCGTGCTGGCGTCGAGTTCCTCGGTGGGAGTGCGCGCGAAATAGAAATGGTGAAAGGTGTCCTTGTCGGGGATGAGCAACTGGTCGAAGAAAGCGTAATTGGAGTCGAGGCGGTGGCCGAGAATGACATGGCCGAGTTCGTGGGCCAGGATGGTGGCCAGGCTGGCCTCGTCGGGAAGGACGTCAATGAGGCCGCGGCTGAGGACAATGGTGTGGCCCATGGTGTAAGACTCGAGGGTAGTGGTCATCAGGACGCGGCAGATGATTTCCGGCTGGATGTCCAGGTTGTTGGTGACCTCGAGGTTGTTGACGACGGTTTCGAGAACTTTATCCACCTCGCCGCGGGGGGCCAGCACGCCGATGCGTTCGAGGCGGTCGGCGACGTTTTGTTCGGCCTGGCGGTCCCACTGGCGCTGGGCTTGAATGGGAGAGAGGTCGTTGGCGCCCTGGGACTGGTCATCGACGGAAGATTCCACGAGGATGCGGCTCAACTCCTGTTCCTGGGAGGCATGGCCGACGTTGTAGCCCCAGAGGCGTGTCTGGGCGCGGAAGTCGAGGCGCTTGGCCAGGGCGTATTGCAGGTTGCGTTCCTCGCTATAGACGAAGGAGGGCATCCACAGGCCGGGTTGGACATTGGTGCGCCAACTATCGAAGTGATAATAATCGGAAGCCTTGGCGCCTTCGTAGCCGCCGTTGAAGCGGACGATATTGAAGTCCTTGTCTTCGACCCAGATGCGTCCGCGAAAGAGGCCTTTGCCGGCGCGTTTTTGCGGAGTGAGGTCAAAGACGAGGCAGCGAATTTCGCCGAGGAATTCGCGTTTCACGAAATCGAACTTGTAGTGTTCGCGGTCGAAGGAGGTGTTATCGAGAAAGATCATCTGCAGGAAGCCTTCGGGCAGGAAGGGAGTGATGAAGAATCTGCCGATGCCTCCCAGGCCAAATTTTTTCTTGCCGCCGCCTTCCGAGAGGGGGATCAGATTGACGCCCTTGGAGAAATCGGCGCGACCGATGAAGTATTTGTCGCCGGCGGGGATAAAGCCGAGTTCCTTGTCCTCCTTGAGATTCTGAATATAGGTTTCGACCAGCGGCTGATGGCTGGTAATTTCGTTCATGGTGCGGCTTTCGTTGAGGACAATGCGCTGGATGACTTCATCCATGGTGCGCGGAGCGGCTTGGGGGCCCTGCTGGGCCGCGGGCGCTTCGGAGTGTTTTTGCTTGGTCCACTGGGCGCGCGCGGGAAGGCCGGCGAAGGCCAGCGCAAACACGAGGATTGCCGTCACTCTGATTCCGTTCATTTTCTTTCCCCCCACAACTAGTAAGCCAGCTGAAAGATGATGCGCACGCGAGCGGGAAAATCGACAGCTTCCCCATCGCGCTTGGCCGGTTTAAATTGGATCTCCCGCGCGGCCTCCATGGCCGCCTCGTCCAGGCCGTGCCCCAGGCCCTTGGCCACGCGCAGCACCTGCACCTTGCCGCTGGCCAGGAAAATCAGATCGAGGACCACTTCGCCTTCGATCTTGAGATTGCGCCCCTCGGCGGTATAGACCGGCTGGGGCTTGGAGAGAATACTAACGGGAACGTCAGGATTCTGGTTAACGATTTTCTTCTTGGGCGCTTCCGCGGGCGCCGCGGTATCGCCAAAACCGGAGGATTGCACGGCGCTTTTGCGCGTGGAGGGAGGAGGAACCGCGGTCCCGTTACCAAAGCCGGTGCTGGCGACCGTGCCGCGGACGCCCTTGGCGCCGCCGGTGCCGTTGCCGTAGCCTTCACCGGCAGGAAGAAAGGTATCGCCGCGCAAATTCACGTTCTGGCGCTTATTGGCGTTGGGCGAGGGAACGCCGTTGGTATCGCCGAAGCCGCCGGTCTGAACCTTATTCAAAGGCTGATTGACGGTGGCCGGAGCGGAGCTGCCCGAGGAAAGATTGCCGATCTTCACTTCCTCGCGGGGTTTCTTGGGCATGCTGTTGTCAACTTCGAGCTTGGCCTCGAGGACGGGCTTCAGGTCGAGTTGCTTGACCTCTTCGACTTTGTGAACGACGGGCTTGGGAGCGAAAAGTTTTACGGGCTTGAGGATGGGTTTCGGAGGAGGCTCGACAGCGGCAGGCTCCGGGTGGGTTTTGACGATCGGCGGAGGAGCCGGAGGAGGAACCTCGGTGATGGGAGTGGCCAGGGGCATGATGCCGTAGTTCAAAGCGGTTTTGATGCGCTCGGGGAAAAAGAGAGGGAGAGAGGCCAGAAAGAGAAAGAACATTATTTGCAGAAAGGCCATCATGCCGAAGATGTCCCAGCGCTTCTTTTCTTCGGGGAGCAGTTCGAAACGGGCGGTGACCTGGGTGTTCGTGCCCAGGGAGCGCTTCCAGGCATCGGAAGGAGCGCCAGCGGGGGCCGGGCGCAGGCCAATGCCCATGCGCAGAGAATCCTTTTCCGTATCCAAGAGTATCGAGCTCATAAGTCTGTGTTAGTACTGATTCTTTTCCCCAAAAAAAGGATGTACCAAAGTGAATCCGACTCCCCCAAGCCAGCCGGACCGCCGGGCGGCCCAGAACGTACTTCACAAGGTTACCTATAAAAATTGTTAAGCGAAATAGGACTTTGGGACAGCGTTCCCTATCCGGCAATTTGTCCGTTGGGACAGGGGGCGAGCGGGGAGGTTAACGCTGAAGCGGCGGCGGGCAAGGAAGCAGGGCCGTCCAGGCGGGAGGGGTCTATGCTAGAGGACGGAAGCGGGCAGCGAGGAGCTTGAGCGGGACGATGAGCGAGAGCGGTAAAGCGCAGGCGGGAGCGGCTGGGGCGGAAGCGAGCCTGGGCGGGGCGTGGCTGACGGGGTGCGAGCCGCTGGTCAGCCGGCTGCACACGCGGTCGGGTGCGGCGCGCTGGAATCTGGGGCGCGAAAGTTTTTCGGCGGCGCTCGAGCGGAGCTTGCGGTGGAGATTTCCGCAGGGGCCGCCGGGAGCGCGCGAGGCGGAGCAGTATCTGGGTGCGCTGCACCTGGAGGATCTGGCGCTGGCCTGCGCCTGCGCGGAGGGCTGCGAAGAGGCCTGGGAGGAGTTTCTGGCGGCGCATCGCGGTTCGCTGCGGAGAGGGGCGGCGGCCATGCTGCGCTGCGGAGCGGATTCGGGGGACGCGATCGAGCTGGCCGATTCGATATTTGCGGATTTGTACGGCTGGAGGGAATCGAAGGCCGGGCGGCAGCCGCTGATTCGCTGGTACAACGGGAGAAGCAAGCTTTCCACTTGGCTGCGGACGGTGCTGGCGCAGCGGCATGTGGACTCGATCCGGCGCAGCCGGCGGTTTGATTCGCTGGACGAGGAGGGAGCGGAAGAAGCCGTGGCGGAGGGCCGGAGCGTGGCGCCTACGGGCGCGCCCGGGGCGTTTGATCCGCCCGATCCGGGGCGGCAGCGCTACCTGGAACTGCTTTCGCGGGGATTGAACGGAGCCATACGGGCGCTGGGGCCGGGGGACCGCGCGCGGCTGCTGGACTATTATCTCTCCGGGCGGACGCTGGCAGAGATGGCCGTGGAGCGCAACGAGCACGAGGCCACGGCGTCGCGCAAGCTGGAGCGCATCCGGCGGGAGTTGCGTACCGTGGTGGTGAGGACGCTGCGCGAGCCTCCGGCCAGCCTGGATGAAGCGCAGATCGCGCTGTGTTTCGAATACGCGCAGGAGGATTGGCCGTTCGATTTGCGGGAGGTACTGGAGGAGAAAAGCGGGCCGTAGGGGGCGGCGGAGGGAGGAGGACAGCAAGAAAGAGTGCAAGAGAACGGGAGGGAAAACGTTCTCAGGAAGGAGAAAAGCGCGATGAGCGCGGCTGACAAACAAAAGGAGTTCGACGAACTGCTGGCCCGGCATGTGCGCCGCGCCGTGCCGGGGGAGGAGGGCGGAGCTTGCCCGGACGCCAATCTGCTGGCAGCCTATCAGGAGCACGCGCTGAGCGCGGAAGAGGCGGCTTTTTGCAGGGAGCATTTTACGGGTTGCGCGCGCTGCCGGGAGATTCTGGCGGCGCTGGAAGACAGCGAAGGAATACCCGCCGAGGAGCCCGCGCGGGTGGCTGCGCCTGCGCCCGGCCGCCGGGAAGAGAAGAAGAAGACGGGGAGGCCGCTGTGGTGGATGGCGCCGGCGGGGGCGCTGGCGGCGGCGATGATGTTGTGGATGGTGACGCGGGAGGAAAAAGAGGCGGTGAAGACGGGAACGACGGATGTGCAGGTGGCGGAGAATCGTCCGCAGGCGCCACCTCCGGAACGCGCCGCGGCTCCGGCTCCGGCGGCGCCCGCGGAGCAGCGCGCGGCGGAGAGGCTGGACGTGACGCGCGGGCCGGCGAAGGCGCAGACTGGGGAGAAGAGCCTGGATAAGGATGCGGGAGTTGTGGGTTTTATTTCCGGGAACGTTGCCGAGCCGCCTGTGCTGCAAAAAGATGCGCTGGTTGCCGCAAAGAAGAAGGCTGGAGGACTGGAGAAAAGGGCGGCCGGGGAGCTGAGTGACAAGGGCGATGCGTTCGCGGATGCAAGTGCCGTCCGTTCCCGAAACGAAGAAAAAGGTGTGACGAAAGAGGAAGCGGCGCCGGGTGCGGCCGGGGGAGCGCTGGGAATGGTGAGCTCCATGCCCGCGCCAGCGGCCGCCGCGCCCGTGGCGAAGCAGCAGGAGAAATTCGCGGTTGCTGACGCTGAAAATAAAATCCAGTTGAAAGAGGAAGCCGCTGCGGGAGCGGTGGCCCTGCAGCGGGAGAAAGTTGCAAGAGATGATGTTGGGCAGAGGACCAACGCGCTGGAGCAAAAAATGCTTCCAGCAGTGGTGGTCATCGCCGCGCCGGGCGGGCGCGTGCAGTGGAGAGCGGGGGCGCTGGGCCGGATCGAGCGCTCGATGGATGGCGGGCAGAGTTGGGAGTTGCAGGCGAGCGGGGTCCGCGCGGAATTGCTGGCGGGAGCCGCGCCGGGCGGGGAAGTGTGCTGGGTCGTGGGCCGGCAGGGGACGATTCTGCTGACGACCGACGGACGCAATTGGCGAAAAATTTCCGCGCCGGCGGCGGTGGATTTTGTGGGGATCAGCGCGAGCGATGCGCGGAAGGCTACGGTCTGGGGTGCGCGGGCGGGGGAACGCTACAGCACCGCGGATGGCGGAGGGCACTGGACCCGCGAAGAGTCTGTATCTAATTGAAATATAGGGCGTTACGGAATTATGCAAGGAATTCTGGCGGCCCCGTTCTAAGCAGTGAAGGCAATTCAAATCCGAGGTGACACCGATGATTTTCCACAATCGCAACAAACGAAATTTGGGACTGATGCTGGGGTTTTCGATCTTGCTGGCCGGAGGAGCGGCGCTGCTGCAAGGGGCCCCGCACCGGCAGAGAGCGGATGAGCCGCAGGAAAAAGGCGCGGCACGCGCGACGGGGGAGCAGACGACGACGCTGGGAGATCAGACGGACCTGGCGGTGACGGTCTACAACTCGAACATTGCGCTAGTGCGCGACGTGCGCAGACTGAATCTTTCTTCGGGGACGTTTCAGTTGAAGTTCATGGACATTGCGGCGACGGTGAATCCGGCGACGGTGCATTTCCGGTCGCTGAGCGAGCCGGAAAAGCTGAGCGTGCTGGAGCAGAACTACGAATACGATTTGCTGGAGCCGGCGAAACTTCTGAACAAATACGTGGGCAAGGAAGTGACGCTGGTGCGGAGCTACCAGGAAAGCGGGACGACGAAGCGCGAGGAGATCAAGGCCACGCTGCTGGCGAACAACAACGGGCCGGTGTGGAAGATCGGCAATGAAATTGTTACGGGAATGTATGCGGAGAGCTACCGCTTTCCGGAAGTACCGGCGAATCTGTTTGAGCGGCCGACGCTGCTGATGACGCTGGAGAATTCCGGGGGAAGGAAGCAGCAGATCGAGGCGTCGTATCTGGCGGGGAATCTTTCTTGGAATTCGGATTACGTCCTGACGGTGGGACGGGACGACAAGGCGGCGGACCTGGACGGGTGGGTGACGGTGGTGAACAACAGCGGGACGGCGTTTCGCAACGCGCGGCTGCAGCTGGTGGCCGGGGATTTGCACCGCGTTCAGGCAGGGGCGCTCCGCGAGCGTGCCATGGAAGATTATGCCGTAGCGGCGAAGATGGCCGCGGCGCCGCAGTTCGCGCAGGAGAATTTTTCGGAGTATCACCTCTATTCGCTGGGGCGGCGGACGTCGGTGGAGGACAAGGAGACCAAGCAGATCAGCTTGCTGAATGCGAGCGGGGTGCCGGTGGAGAAGATATTCGTGGTGAACGGGCAGAACTATTATTACCACAACGTGCAAAATCCCGGCGCGCCGCTGAAGGACCCGGTGAAGGTGTATTACAAGTTCAAGAATGAAGAGAAGGCCGGCCTGGGGATACCGATGCCGGCGGGGAATCTGCGGGTGTATCAGAAGGATTCGAAAGGCGGGGTACTGTTCGTCGGCGAAGACCGCATCGAGCACACGCCGAAGGATGAAACGCTGAACATCGAGATTGGCAGCGCGTTCGACGTGGTGAGCGAGCACAAGCAGATGGACTACAAGAGCATTTCGAATCGCGTGTGGGAGATGGAGTTTGAAGTGACGCTGCGGAATCACAAGGACGCGCCGATTACGGTGCAGGTGAACGAGCCGATTGGCGGAGACTGGCAGATGCTGTCGTCCTCGCACAAATACACGAAGACGGCGGCGTTCGCGGCGCAGTTCCTGGTGCCGGTGGCGGCCAATGGAACGTCCGTGCTGAAGTATCGAATTCGCGCGAGGTGGTAGTGCGGAAGTGATTCGTGACTCGTGGTGGTGGGACAGGCGGTTTTGCCTGTCCCACTTTTTTTACGGCTCGACGATGGCGTCGGCTTCGATTTCCACGAGCATGTCGGGAGAGATTAGTTTGCTGACTTCCACCATCGAGGTGGCCGGGCGGATTTCACTGAAGAAAGAGCCGTGGGCTTTGCCGGCTTTTTCCCATTCGGCGATGTTGGTCAGGTAGATGCGCGTGCGGACGACGTCTTTCAGGCTGGCGCCGGCTTTGATGAGAGCGGATTCGATGTTTTTGATGGTTTGCACGGTTTGCGCGTGCAGGTCGCCGAGTCCGACGATTTTCCCGTCGGGTCCGGTGGCGGTGGTGCCGGAGACGGTGATGGTGTTGCCGACGCGCACGGCGCGGGAATAGCCGACAATCGGTTCCCAGGGTGTGCCGGTGGAAATATTCTGTCGCATGGGAATCTCCTTGGGGCGGCGCGGGACGAGGACTCCAGGCGAATCCGCCAAACGTGCTAAACTTTTCAACATTATGACATGAGGACCAGCGGGAGCGCGAAGGCCCGCTGTCCGAGGCGAAACGAAATGCGTTGCAATAATATTCTCGAAGCAGTGGGCCGCACACCTCTGGTGCGGCTGAACCGCATCACGAAGGGATTGAAACCGCAGATTTACGTGAAGGCGGATTATATGAATCCCGGCGGGTCGGTGAAGGACCGCATCGGCATCAGCATGATTGACGACGCCGAGAAGAAGGGGCTGCTAAAGCCCGGCGGGACGATCATCGAAGGCACTTCGGGCAATACGGGGATGGGGCTGGCGCTGGTGGCGGCGGTGCGCGGGTACAAGATGGTTTTTACGATTACGGACAAGCAGTCCAAGGAAAAGGTGGACCTGCTGAAGGCGCTGGGCGCGGAAGTGATCGTGTGCCCCACGGCGGTCGAGCCGGACGACCCGCGCAGCTACTATTCGGTGGCCAAGAAGCTGGCGCGCGATATTCCCAATTCCTATTACCCCAATCAGTATGACAATCCCATGAATCCGGAGGCGCACTACCGCACCACCGGTCCGGAGATCTGGGAGGACAGCGAAGGAAAGATTACGCATTTTGTGTGCGGCGCGGGAACGGGCGGGACGATCAGCGGCGTGGGGAAATATCTGAAGGAGAAAAATCCCAAGATTCAGCTGATCGCCGTGGACCCGTACGGTTCGCTCTTTTACGACTACGTGAAAACGGGCAAGACGGTGCAGGCCAAGACGTACGTGGTGGAAGGAATCGGCGAGGATTTTTTTCCAACGACGATGAACCTGAAGATTCTGGACGACGTGATGCAGGTGAATGACGAGGAGTGCTTCGTGGTGGCGCGGCGGCTGGTGAAGCAGGAGGGGATTTTCACCGGAGGGTCGGGCGGCGGATGCATTTCGGCGGCGCTGAAGCTGGCCAAGACGCTGGGGCCGGAAGCGTTCATCGTGGCGTTTCTGCCGGACACGGGCATGCGTTATTTGAGCAAGGTGTACAACGACGAATGGATGCGCGAGCGCGGGTACGTGGACGCGGAAGTGGCGCTGAGCGCGGCGGACGTGGTGGCGGCCAAGCAGAAGGCGGGCAAGGCGCGCGAGGTGGTGTTCGCGAAGCCGCAGCAGACCGTGTTTGAGGCGCTGCAGACCATGCAGGAGCAGGACATTTCGCAGATACCGATTCTCGAAGACAAACTGATGATCGGAACGATCTACGAGGACCAGATTCTGAACATGGCGCTGCAAGGGAAAGATTTGCGCAAGCTGGTGGTGCGCGAGGTGATGGCCAAGGCGCTGCCCATCGTTTCCAAGGAGGCGCCGGTCGAACGGATCACGCACATCCTCAGCCACGACAGCCCGGCGGTGTTCGTGGAGATGAGCGAAGGGAAATACGAGATTTTGACCAAGTACGATTTGATGAGCACGGTGGCTGCGCTGATGGAGCAGAAGCGCTAAGGAGAATTCATGGGAGGAGTCATTCCCGGCGTTTTGGGAGTCGCCGCATTCGGGGCCCTCAAGTTTGCTGGTTATTCGGCCGCAGTGTGGGGGCTAAAGAAGATCGAACCGTCGGTCACCGCGGGCGTGGCCAAGATCGCCGCCGTGCGGACGGGCCTGGGATTTTTGGCGGGGCCGCCGGCAACTTTCCTCGGGAGCTATTTTGTCGACCACGTCTTTTCTCCGTACGACAATTTGCCCTATCCCGCAAACTCATACGTTCATAATGGCTTCATCTATGGAGTTTTGTTTCTTGTCCGCATTCTCGTCTGGGCGCTGACCCTCCTTCTTTTTACAAAAAAGGCGCCGCTGTCCCGGCCCAGGTTCTGGCTGTATGCGTTCCTCGGCGCGGTGGTGTCCAGTTTGTTGGACTGGCCGGGTTACGCCCTGGCCATTCGAGCGCCGGGGAACATCGTAATTTGCTGATCGTGAAGGCGACGAGAGAGCCGAATGAAAATTTCCGAATTTAACGAACGGCTGAAGAACTCGCTGCTGATGGCCGACGGGGCCATGGGTTCGATGCTGCACGAGGCGGTGGGGGCGCAGCGCTGCTTCGACGAGCTGAACGCCACGCATCCGGAGGATGTTTTTCGCGTGCACCAGGCGTACATCGAAGCCGGGGCGCAGATCATCGAGACCAACACGTTTGGAGCGAACCGCTTCAAGCTGGCGCCGCTGGGACTGGCGGGAGAGGCTGCGCGGTTCAACAGCCGCGGGGTGAAGATTGCGCGCGAGGCGCGCGAATCGGCGGCGCGGGAGGTGCTCATCGCGGGGTCGATTGGGCCGCTGGGTTTGGGCGTGCAGGCGCGGCATCCCGCGCCGGAGGAAATTCGCGACGTGTTCCGCGAGCAGGCCCAGGCACTCGAAGAGCGCGGCGTGGATCTGTTCTGCCTGGAAACGTTTTCGAATCTGGATGAATTGCTGCTGGCCATTGACGCCATTCGCTCGTTTTCCAGCCTGCCAGTCATCGCGCAACTGACCTATTCCGAGGAAGGCACGACGCACGGGGACATTCGTCCGCGGGATGCGGCGCTGCGCTTGAAAGCCAAGGACGTGCAGGTGGTAGGCGCGAATTGCACGCTGGGTCCGCAAACGCTTCTGCCCATTTTGCAGGAGCTGGCTTCGGTCGAAGGCTTGCTGGTCAGCGGCATGCCCAATGCGGGATTTCCCAAGCGCGAGGGCGGGCGCATTGTTTATCCGAAATCCTCGCCGGAATATTTTGCGCAGTTCGCGCGCGACGCGGCCGCCGCCGGTGTGAGCATCCTGGGCGGCTGCTGCGGCACGACGCCCGCGCACATTCGGGCGATGGCCGATGCGGTGAAGTCGCTGCGGCCCGCGGCGCACGCCAGCGTGGCCGATGCCGCTCCGTCCGCCGCGGCGCAGGCCGCGCCGGTGAAGCAGCGCGATCCGGAAAGCAAGCTCTGGAAAAAATTGCAGGCGCGCGAATTCGCGATTTCCGTGGAAATCGATCCGCCCAAGGGCATCGCGCTCGAACGCATCTTCGAGCAGGTGGACAAGGTGATGGCTTCGGGGCGCGTGGACGTGATCGACGTCAACAGCGGAGCGATGGCCCGCGTGGGCATGGACGCGCTGATGGTTTCCGGAGCGATCGAAGCGCGCGGGATCGAGACCGTGCCGCACCTGACCACGCGCGACTACAATCTGATCGGCTTGCAGGCCATGCTGCTGGGCGCGTGGACCGTCGGCGGCGTGCGCAATATTCTGGCGGTCACGGGCGACCCACCGTCGGTCGGCGATTATCCGGAATCGAGCGGAGTCTACGAAGTGGATTCCATCGGGCTGGTGAGCGTGCTCAAGCGGCTGAATCAGGGGCAGGACTGGGCCGGGAAAACGCTGGGCGGGGCGACGAATTTCACGATTGGCGTGGCGCTCAATCCCGTCGCCGACGACATCGACCACGAGATCGAACGCTTTCACGCGAAAATCGAAGCCGGGGCGCATTTCGCGATGACCCAGCCGCTCTTCGATCCCGAGCATTGGCACGGATTTCTGAAACGCTTTGGCGGCAAGCCGCCCATTCCGGTGATGGTGGGCATCTGGCCGCTGAACAGTTATCAGCAGGCGCTGCGGCTCAATAACGAAGTGCCGGGAATCGAGATTCCGAAAAGCGTGCTGAAGGCGCTGGAATCCGCGGGAACCAACGCGCGCGAGCGCGGTTTTCAAGCGGCGCGGGAGATGCTGGCTTGGGCGCGCACGGAGCTGGCGGGGGCGTATTTGATTCCGCCGTTCAAGCGCTACGAGGAAATTCTGGAAATTTTGTAGAGTTTTTCTTCCGCTTACTTTCGGTGATTCAGCATCGCCGGCAAATCACCCAGGCGGTCGAGATACACGTCCGCGGGATGCGCGGCGCGGTCGTGCACGCCAAAACCATAATTCACGGCCACCGCCAGCATGCCCGCGTTGCGCGCGGTGAGCACGTCCACTTCGGAATCGCCCACCAGCAGCGCGTCTTCCGGAGCCATGGAAAACTCCCGCAAGATGGCGCGGGCGCCTTGCGGGTCCGGCTTCTTGGTTTCGAAACTGTTTCCGCCGACAATGGTTCGAAAATATTCCGCCAATCCCATGGCATCCAGAATGCGCCGGCTGATTTTGTGCGGCTTGTTGGTGAGGATGGCCATGGGGAAAGGGCGCAACTCTTCGAGGGCCTCGGCCACGCCGGGATAGGCGCGGGTGTGGTCCATCTTGTGTTCCTCGTAATATGCCAGGAAGAATTCGAGCCCGCGCTTGCGCTCGTCGTCGCTGGACGCATCGCCCAGCGCCCGGGCGATCAGTTGCGGCGCGCCCGCGCCGATGTAGCCGGCGATGCGCGGTTCGGGGAGTTCTTCGCGGCCCATCTCGCGCAGCATGGCGTTGACGGAGAGGATCAGATCCTTTTTGGAATCGATCAGGGTTCCGTCGAGGTCGAAGAGCAGCGCGCGCACGCGGTCCAGTTTTTCGTTGGTGGGCATCTTTATCTATTCTAGCCCATTCGCGGCGTCCGCCCCCTGCCAGAGGCGGTATTGGCCGTCCTGGAGTTCGAGGCGCACGCTGGCGTCAAAGAGTTCGCTCAGTCGCGCGCTGGTCAGCACGGTTTCTTTGGGACCGTCCGCGAGGATGCGGCCGCCGCGCAGCAGCACCACGCGCTCGATTTCCGGAAAGATTTCCTCGACGTGATGCGTCACCAGGAGAATGCCGAGTCCGGCGCGCGCGAGGCGCCGCATGGTTTCGCGCAACTGCATCTGCGCACCGATATCCAGAGCGCTGGCGGCTTCGTCGAAGAGCAGGGCGCGCGGCTGGTGAATCAGGGCGCGGGCGATCAGCGTGCGCTTGGCTTCGCCGGAGGAAAGCTCGGCGACGGGGCGGGCGGCGATGTGGGCGATGCCCATGCGCTCGAGGGCTTGCTGTGTTTTTTCCAGATGCTCCGCGGAAGGGGCGTGATGCGGAAAGATGCGCGTGCTGCTGAAGAAACCGGAGAGCACCACGTCGCGGCACAGCGCATCGGTGGCGCAGCGGGCCACCAGGTCGGGCGAGACGATGCCCAGCAGGGCGCGCAGCTCGAAAATGTCCCAGCGCTCGCGGCCGAAGACGCGCATCGAGGAGTTTTCCCGCGCCAGCGGATAGCATTCCCGCGCAATCGTCTTGATCAGAGTGGATTTCCCGCTGCCGTTGGGGCCCAGGATGCACACGCGCTCGTGCGCGGCGATGCGCAGCGTCACTTCCTCGAGCGCCGTGCTCTCCCCGCGCAGCACGGTCACGCGGCGCATCTCCAGAAGAGGCGCTTGGGCGTCGATTGTTCCGGTGGTCATTCCGCTCCCTCACTTCCGGCTGCGCCGGAGCAGCATCCACGATACAATAAAACGATGCGCGGACTCGCTCGCAGCTTTCTTTGTCTGTTCCTTCTGGCCGCGCCCGGCGTTGCGCGGGCGGCGGAGGGCGGCGCGCCGGCGAAAAGCGCCCAAGACGGCCAGCCGGTGATTCGCCTGGTGCGCGATCCGGAGCCGGCGCCGGCCTTTTCGGCTACGGGGCTGGATGGCAAGCCGGTCGCGCTGGAGTCGCTGCGCGGAAAAGTGGTGCTGCTGAATTTCTGGGCCACGTGGTGCAAACCCTGCCGCGCGGAAATTCCCGACCTGATCGCCCTGCAAAAAGAATACGCGGGCAAGCTCCAGATCATCGGTCTTTCCACCGATGACGAATCTCCCGAAACCGTCCGGGAATTCGTGCGCGAGATGGGCATCAATTATCCCGTGGCCATGGCCACGGACAAGATTCGCGCGCTCTATGGAGGCGTGCCCGCGCTGCCCACTTCGTTCGTGGTGGACACGCAGGGCCGCGTGGTGCAGAAGCACACAGGATTGCGCGATCCAGCGCTGTACGAAACGGAGATACGCGCGCTGCTCGGCCTTTCCATCGATGCGAAAATCGAAACGTTCGAGGATCACGGCGAAATCTTTCTGCGCAACGCCAGCCGCGCCACGGAACTGCCCGGCGTGGACCTTTCCGGGCTTACGCCCGCGCAGAAGCAGGCCGCGCTGCGGCGCTTCAACGCGGAAGGCTGCACCTGCGGCTGCGGGCTCACGCTGGCGCAATGCCGCGTGAACGATTCGGAATGCCCCGTCAGCGCGGAGATTACCGCGAAAATCGTCTCGCAAATCCGGCGCCAAGCCGCTCCCGCGGCCAAGCCCGCGCCGGGGCGCGCCGCACGGAAGACAAAAACTTAAGTTGAATCCCGCACACCATTTCCCGGAGAACGAATGACCCTTACGAATCCACGCACTCTTTTTTTCCTTGGACTAATTCTTTCCGCCAGCGGATTTGTTTCTCCGCCGCTGGCGCTGGCCCTGGGGATCGCCTTCGGCCTCTCGTTTGTGCATCCCTACGGCGCGGATTCACGGGGGCTGGCCAAAATACTTCTGCAAGCCTCGGTGGTCGCGCTGGGCTTCGGCATGAATCTGCACGAAGTGCTGCGCGCGGGACGCAGCGGATTTATCTACACTGCCGCGGGAATCGCCTTTGCACTCACCCTGGGCACTCTGCTGGGGAAATTTCTTCAGGTGCAGGGCAACGCTTCCTTCCTGATCAGCACGGGAACGGCCATCTGCGGCGGGAGCGCGATTGCCGCGGTGGGCCCGGTGGTGGGAGCCAGCGAAGAGGAGATGGCCGTATCGCTGGGCACGGTGTTCATCTTGAATTCCGTGGCGCTGATGATTTTTCCGCCGATTGGCTGGGCGCTGCATCTCTCGCAGCCGCAATTCGGTTTGTGGGCGGCGCTGGCGATCCATGATACGAGTTCCGTCGTCGGTGCGGCGGCGCGCTACGGAGCGGTGGCGCTGACGGTGGGCACCACGGTGAAGCTGGCGCGGGCGCTGTGGATCGCTCCGCTGGCGCTGGCCACGGCCGCGCTGAAAAAGCACCGTTCCGGCGTGGTGCTGCCCTGGTTCATCGTCTTCTTCTGTCTCGCCGCGGTGGTCAATACGTACGTTCCGTTTTTCGCCGTGCCCGCAAAATCGCTTTTTGGACTCGGGCGCCTCGGGCTTACCGCCACTCTTTTTCTGATTGGCACGGGCCTTTCGCGGCAGACGATCCGCCAGGTGGGCTGGCGGCCGCTGCTGCAAGGAATTTTGTTGTGGCTGATTGTCGGTTCGGGATCGTTGTGGCTGATCCGCGCGGGCTGGATCGGGCTTTAAGCGACGTTGCCTTTGCCGCTATCCAGAATGCCGCGAATCTTCTTCGCCAGGTCCGCCAGGCGGTAGGGCTTCTGCAAAAACTCCAGCCCCGGATTGAGATTCCCGTCCTGCACGATGGCGTCCCGCGTATAGCCGGAAACGAACAGAGCCTTCACTCCCGGGCGCATGGCCGTCAGTTTTTCGACGAGCGCGGGTCCGCTCATCCCCGGCATAATCACGTCGCTGAGCACCAGATGGATGATGCCCTGGTGGCCGGCGGCGAGCGAGAGAGCTTGCGCGCCGTTGCCGGCGCTGAGCACCTGATAGCCGCGGGACGCCAGGAATTCCTTGGTCAGTTCTTGAAGCGTTTCGTCGTCCTCCACCAGGAAAATCGTCTCGGTGGCCCGGGCCTCTTTTTGCCGGATGGATTCGCCCGCGGGAAGTTCGGGCGACTGCTCGGATTCCCTGGCGCGCGGCAGAAAGACGCAGAACGTGGTGCCCTTGCCCAATTCGCTTTGCACCGTGATGTAGCCGCCGCTCTGTTTGACGATCCCGTACACGGTGGAAAGCCCCAGGCCGGTGCCCTTGCCCGGTTCCTTGGTGGTGAAAAACGGTTCGAAGATGTGCGCCTGCGTGGCCGCGTCCATTCCCGTTCCCGAGTCGCTCACGCACAGCTCGACGTAGTCGCCCGGCTCGGAGGGATACTGCGATTGCGCCGAGACTGCGTCCTGGGTCACGTTGAAGGTGGACAGTAAGAGCGTGCCGCCGTCGGGCATGGCGTCGCGCGCGTTGATCACCAGGTTCAGAATGACCTGTTCCATCTGCGAGGGGTCCACCTTGGTCAGATGCAGTCCGGCGGTGGATTTCGTTTGCAGCTCGATGTTTTCGGTGATCAGGCGCGGCAGCAGGTGGTTCATGGCGTGCAGGATGTCGTTGAGATTGACGATGCGCGGTTCGAGCACCTGTTTGCGGCTGAAGGCCAGCAGTTGGCGCGTCAGCGCCGCGGCGCGCTGCCCGGAAGAGCGAATGTGCTCGACGCGAGTGCGCTGCGGGTCCACCGCAGGCATGGCGTCGATTACCAGGTCGCAATAGCCGAGAATCACGTTGAGAAGATTGTTGAAGTCGTGGGCTACGCCGCCGGCCAGCTGGCCCACGGCTTCCATGCGCTGCGACTGGCGAAGCTGGTCCTCAAGCTGGCGGTATTCGCTGATGTCGCTGGCCAGCGAAGCCACGCCGATGACCTTGCCGTCCTTGTCCACCAGGGGCGTGTTATACCACTCGCAGAGAATCGTGCGACCGTCCTTGGTGACGTTTTCATTCGTGCTGCGCGTGCCTCCGCTCCGCGTCTTTAGTTGCTGCAGGACGCCTTCGGTATGCGGGCGCACCGGCGCGGGGACGATAAAATTCGCGTGCCGTCCCAGGGCCTCGGCGCGGGTATAACCAAAGACCTTCTCCGCCGCGGGATTCCATTCCGTCACTTCATAATTCAGGTTCCATTCGATGGCCGCCAGCGGCGTCTGTTCGATATGCAGGGAAAGCTTCTGCTGGGATTCGCGCAGGGCCTCCAGGTTGCGGCGGTTCTCCTGCATCTGCCGCACCATGTCCAGATTGGCCTCGTGCAGTTCCGACGTGCGCTCGAGCACGCGCTGCTCCAGGCGGTCCCTCGAGCGCAACAACTCCTCTTCCATTCTCTTGCGCTCGGTGATGTCCTCGGAGACGCCCAGAATGTAGGCGGGCCGTCCGTCCGTCCCGAATATGGGAACTTTTTTAGTATGCACGTAACGCAAGCCGTGGTCCCGCGTGTGCATGGGCTCATCGGGAATATCCACCAGCCTGCCGCTTTCGATGGCTTGGTGGTCGCTTTTGAGGAATGGCTCTTCATCCTGCGGGGAGATAATGTCGTGGATGGTTCGGCCCAGAATGTTCGACCGGAGAAAACCAGTCTGCTCTTCCACGGTGCGGTTGACGCGCACGAATTTCAGGGTGCGCGCGTCCTTCAGATAGACCGCCGCGGGAATATTTTCGACGATGGAATCCAGCACCGCGTTGGTGTGCATCAACTCCGCCTGCATGCTCTTGCTTTCGGTGACGTCCTCGAGGATGGCGATGATCATGCGCCCGGAATTGGTCTGCACCGAGCTGAGACCGATCTCCACCGGAAATTCGCTGCCGTCCTTGCGCCGCGCCAGCAGCAGGCGCCCCGCGCCCATGGCCCGCGTGACCGGATGCGCCGCGTAGTCCTTGCGCTGGCCCACGTGCCGGCCGCGCATCTGTTCGGGAAGCAGCAGGTCCACCGAAGAGCCGATTAATTCCCCGCGCGCATAGCCAAAAATCGTTTCCACGTGTCCATTGGCGAGAAGGATGCGGCCGCGCGTGTCCACGCCCATGACCCCGACGGGCGCCGCTTCCAGCACCGAGCGCAGTTGCCCCTCGCTCTCCTGCAATTGCTCGCGGACGCGCATGCGTTCAGCCAAATCGCGGTGCAACATGGCATAGAGGGTGCCCAGGAGAACAACCAGCGCCAGGACAATCCCCGCAACCAGCAGCAATGCACGGTTGCTCTGCCGCCCGTATTCCTCTTCCTGTGTTCGCAACCGAGCTTCTTCCTCCTGGCCCATTCTCACCGCGGCATTGTGGATTGACTTGGCCAGTCTCTCTTCGGGGCCTTCCGCCATGAAGTTCGCGGCGGCTCTTGCGCCTTGGGAATGGTTCAACTCGAGGGCATGCCCCAATAATTTGATTTGCGCTAGAACGCTGCTTTCCAGTTCTGCCAGATTGGCCTGTTGCTGCGGATTTTGAGCGGTGCTTTTCCTGACTTTCTCGAGATGAGTGACTACATCGGAGAGCGCTTCCTGGGCCTCGGTTGCATAAGAAGCATCGCCGGTCAGAATGAAGCCGCGAACCGCTCCCTCGGCATCTTCCATGTTCAGAAAAGTTCCCTGGATTTCCTCCAGCAGGTGATGCGTATGCCAGACTCGCTGGCTGGCGGCCACGGATGTGCGCGTGGTGGAATAAAAAAAGAATCCCAGGCAGGCAATGACCACACTCGCCAGGATCAGGCCCGCCGCAAATCTCAATCGAATCGATGCCATGCTCTTTCGGTGTCCCCGACTGTTTCCAGCAGCGCCAATCAAAAAGTTCCAATACGGAAAGCGGAACTGGTCCACTTACTTATCGGCAGTTTTATTACAATTTACAGTTCCGGTTTGGAACATTCCATCCGGCTGCGCTGTATCCACCACTTGCCGCGAGCATACCGTGAATCTAGGATAAACCGGCGTTGCTGGGTTATGGCATGGCGCACTCCCGGCAACTGCTGGAAGTCTGTTTATGCCTGCGCATCTGATTGATAATAAAGAAATTAGAATGTTGCTGATGCACTGCGTTGCGGCTGCGATGAAAACTCTTCTGGCGCGATAAGATTTTTCGGAGGATCATTGGGGTCGCTGCTAGGCCCGGCTGCGAACAAGGATTTCCCGTATTTTCTCCGCCAAATCCGCCATCTTGTAAGGCTTATTGAGAAATTCGACGCCGGCATCCAGAGTTCCGCCGTGCACGATGGCGTTTTCGGTGTAGCCGGAAACATAGAGGCAGCGGGTTTGCGGGCGCAGTTCGGTCAATTTGGCGGCCAGCGCCGGTCCGTTCAGGCCGGGCAGGACCACGTCGGTAATCAGCAGTTCGATCGGTCCGCGGTGGCGCTCGGCGATATAGAGCGCTTCGGTGCCGGAAGCCGCCGGGAGGACGGTGTAGTCCTTGGCCGTCAGGAACTGGTAGGAGAGCAGGCGCAGCGCCTCGTCGTCCTCGGCCAGCAGCAGGACGCCCTGGCCCTGCGGCTCGGCTTTCCTGCCGGAGGTCGCCGCGCTGCCCAGCACGGGCGAGGGAGATTCGTTCACGCGCGGGAAATAGATTTTGAACGTGGTGCCCTTGCCGGGTTCGCTGTAGAGGCCGATGAAGCCGTTGCTCTGCTTGACGATGCCGTACACCGTGGAAAGGCCCAGGCCCGTGCCTTTGCCCTGGTCCTTGGTTGTAAAAAAGGGCTCGAAGATGTGCGCCTGCGTGGCCGGGTCCATCCCGATTCCCGTGTCCGTTACTCCCAACACCACATACTCCCCCGGCGCGGCTTCGGCGTGCTGCTGGCAATAGGCTTCATCCAGCGTCACATTGGTGGTCTCCAGCGTGAGTCTTCCACCGCCGGGCATGGCGTCGCGCGCGTTAATCACCAGATTCAGGATGACCTGCTCGATCTGCCCGGGGTCCACCTTCACCGAACCCAGCGCGGGCTGGCCATAGGTGCGCATTTCGATGCTTTCGTTGATCACCCGGCGCAGCATGTGGTCCATGCCCAGCAGGACGGCATTCAGGCTGAGCACGCGGGGCTCGAGCACCTGCTTGCGGCTGAAGGCCAGCAGCTGCTTGGTGAGCATGGTGGCGCGCTGCCCGGCATTCTTGATCTGCTCGATCTTCAGCCGTTGCGGGTCGCCGCCCGGCAGGTCGTCCAGCAGGATGTCGCTGTAGCCCAGAATCACGTTGAGCAGGTTGTTGAAGTCGTGGGCCACGCCGCCGGCCAGCTGCCCGACGGCTTCCATCTTCTGCGATTGCCGGAACTGATCTTCCAGCTTTTTGTATTCGGTGACATCGCTGACCAGCGAGGCGATGCCCATCACCTGCCCCTGGGCGTTTTCGAGCGGCGTGTTGTGCCATTCGCAGAAAATCGATCTCCCGCTCTTGGTGATGTTTACATTGTTGGATAGCGTCGTCCGGCGGTGGTCGATCATTTCCTTGTGTATTTTGCTTACCGCTTCGTGCAGCGTTGGGGGCAGCAGGGCGGCGGAGGGCTTTCCCAGCATCTCCTCCCGCGAAAAACCAAAAATCTTCTCCGCGGCGGGATTCCACTCCGTGACCCGTCCCTCCGCGTCCCATTCGATGGCCCCCAGCGGCGTCTGCTGCAAATGCAGGGAGATGCGCTGCTGCGATCCGCGCAGGGCTTCCAGCGTCCGCTGGTTCTCCAGCATCTGCTGCATAAGGCTCTGATTGGCGCGATGCAACTCGGCGGTGCGCTGCTCGACGCGCTGTTCCAGCCCTTCCTTGGCCTGGCGCAAATCCTCCTCCATGCGGATGCGCTCGGTGATGTCCTGAACAATGGCCATGTAGAGCGGGCCTTCGCTGGTGGAAATCGAACTCAATCCCACCTCGGAGTGAAATTCCGTTCCGTCCTTGCGCTGCCCGCGCAGGAGCTGTCCCTTCACCCCCATCCTGCGCATGCGCGCATTTTGCGCGTAGCCGGCGCGATGAACCTTGTGGAATCCCCGCAGGGCGGCCGGGAGCAGCATCTCCAGAGGCTGCCGCAGCAATTCGGCCGGTTCATAGCCGAAGACTTTCGCGGCCATGGCGTTGGCCAGCACGATCAGCCCTTCTTCATTGACCCCCAGCACGCCCACCGGCGCCGCTTCCAGCAGCCCGCGCATCCGCGCGGCCGCGTCCTGGATCTGATTGCGCGTTCGTTCCTGCTCAGCCAAATCGCGCTTCGTGCGAAGCAGAGTCCAGCCCAGCAGAAACACAATCGAAAGCACCACGAGGGCGATCAACTGGCGCAGTCTTTCGTAGCGCGCCCGGGCGATTTGTTCATCCTGGCGAAGTTGCGACTGTTCCGCCGCCTCCATCTCGTCCCCAATGCGTTCCGCCGCCACCATCTCCGCTTCGCCATGCCGCGTGCGAATTCGCTCCCGGGCGGCATCGAATCCCTTCTCTTTGTAGACTTGCGTCGTTTCCTGCAGGAAGGCCAGCCGCGTCGCGGCATGCTCTTTCCATTCGGCAATGCGCTTCTGCTGCCCGGGATTGTCCGCCGTCAATTCCGCAATTTCCTGGAGATCCCGCTCCGCTTCCTCGCTGGACGCGCGAATGATATCGAGGTAGGTCGCGTCCCCCAGCAGCAGGTATTCGCGGCTGGCGCGCACCGCGTTGCGAACGTCCGATTGCGCCTCATTGATGTTCTTCAAGACCAATTGAGAGCGATGCACGCGTTTCCCGGCTTCCACCGTGGCTTCCAGATAGCGGTAGGTATAAAGGGCCATGCCCACCACGATGGCCGCCGCGACACTGAACGCGACCACCAGACGCGCTTCCACCGACAGTTTCACAATCGCCCGCTTTCTCGTTCCGTCTGCTTAGACGTGGAATTGCCAACACCGGCGGTATTGAAGGGGGGGGGGTAGAGCAACTTCCACCGCACTGCACGGGAACCATCGTCTAACCGAAGACAGCGGCTGTCAACAAGACTTTGGTCCGGGAATCCGCAAACGAAAGTACTGAAGGAAAATGGACCTGAGAGGGCGAGGATATAAAGAGAAGAAAAAATAAATAGAGATAAAAAAATCAAAGGCGCAGCGAAAAGAATGCCCACATGATGCCACAAAGGTCAGCCCATATATGGGCAGACGCCTATGGGAGGTCTCTTTTGTCATTGCATTTAGTTCGTAAAATTATATCTTCCTTATTATCTGTAACATGGAATCGCAAGCCGCCCATCTTTCTGGCCCTTCAGTTGCACGTCCCCAGCAGGGCAGGTTGCCACTATGCTGAAGATCACCACGGAACAGAACGCCGTTACACTCATCCTAAGCGTGGAAGGCCGCCTTGCCGGCCAAGCGGTCACCACGCTAAGCCATTGCTGGAGGGAGTTGCGCTCGACCTCTCCGCAGCAAAAATTCTCCCTCAATCTTTGCGGTGTCAGTTTCATCGACGCCGCGGGAAAAGCGTTGCTGCGGGAGATCCACGGCCATGGTGCGGAGCTGCTCGCCGAAGGCTGCCTGAATCAGTCCATCGTCGAGGAAATCACGGGCAAGGGGCGGCGCAACGGCGCCTGCGGCAAGCGCAACGGATCGGGCGGCGCCGCTCTGATCTTTTTTGCATTTCTCCTGCTGGCTTTTGCGCCCGCCAGAATTCTCGCGCAGAGCGTTCCCCCTCCTTCTCCCGCCAGCGCTCCGCTGCGCCTCACGCTCGATCAGGCCGTGGCGCTGGCGCTCAAGCAAAATACGCTGGGCCGCATCGCGGCCCTCGAAGCGGCCGAAGCCGCGCAGGATCAAAACATCGCCCGCGCCGCGCTGCTGCCGCGCGCCGACCTGGAGGCCAGCGACAACGCCCGGCGCATCAATCTCGAGACCGGTTTCGGCCAGCGCTTTCCCGGCATGCCGCAGCACGCCGGGCCTTTCCAGATCTTCAATGCGGGAGCTTCTTTCAGCGCCCCGGTGCTGGACCTGACGCTGTGGCGCCGCTATCAAGCGGCGCGCAACGGCGCCGAATCCGGGCGGCAGGCCGCGCTGGCCGCGCGCGAGCAAGTGACCCTGCTGGTCGTCTCGCAATATATCGGCACGCTGCGCAGCATCGCCAATGTGCAGGCCAGCGAATCGCGCGTGGCGCTGGCGCAGGCGCTCTACGACCAGGCCGCGGACATGCTCAAGTCCGGCGTGGGCACGAGCCTGGACGCCCTGCGCGCCGACGTCGAGTTGCAGAACGAAAAGCAGCGCCTGATCCTGGCGCAAGCCGAGCGCCTGCTCTCTCTCTTTGGTCTCAGCCGCATCCTCAATATCGACTCCCGCCGGGAACTGGTCCTGGACGACGCGCTGCAGTTCTTCGACATGCCGCAGCCGGACCCGCAAGCCAGCGTGGAACTGGCTTTGGCCTCCCGCCCGGAATGGAAAGCGATGGACGCGCAATTGCGCGCGGCGCGCAATCTCCACCACGCCGCGGTCGAGCAGCGTCTGCCCGCGCTGCGCTTTGAAGGTTTCTGGGACTATTCCGGAGTCTCCTCCAGCCGCGGCATTCCCGTCTATAACTACCAGGCCAGCCTCAAGCTTCCGCTGTTTGCCGGAGGACGCATCCATGCGGAAGCGGTGCGCGCGGGCCTGGAAGTGGAAAAAATCGAAAAGCGCCAGGAGGATCTGCGCTACCAGATCACGCTCGACGTGGATACCGCGCTGGTGGCCCTGACGGCCTCGCGCAGCGAAGTGGAAGTGGCCAATCTCGGCGTCAAGCTGGCCACCGAAGAGGTGCAGCAGGCCCGCGACCGCTTTCAGGCGGGAGTGGCCGGAAACATCGAAGTGATCTCCGCGCAGGATGCCCTGGCCCGCGCCAACGACAACCAGATTGGCGCGCTCTATCGCTTCAACCAGTCCCGCGCCGATTTCGCGCGCGCCACCGGCCAGATGGAAAAACTTTACGGAAAATGAGGAAGACCATGAGCGTCGAGCTGGAAACGGAATTGGAAAGAGAAGTGAACGGCGCCGCCGGGGAAAAGCCTCCGGCCGCGCGTGGATTCAGCCTGGATAACCCGCAGGTTCGCCGCGCCTTGCAGGGCGCGGGGGCCGCGCTCCTGCTGCTGGTGACGGGAATGTTTTTCTATTATCACTGGCGCGAAGGCACCGACGACGCGCAGGTGGACGGCCGCATCACGCCCATGGCCTCGAAGGTCTATGGCCGCGTGGACCGCGTGCTGGTGGAAGACAATCAGCAGGTAAAAGCGGGCGACCCGCTGGTGCACATCGGAGCGGAGGGATATCAGGCCTCGGTGGATCAGGCCCGCGCCATGGTCACGCTGGCGGAAAGCGAAGCGCGCGCCGCGGGCATTGACGTGCCGCGCATCCGCGAGAATCTGGCCAGCGGCACGTCCAGCGCCGATGCGCAACTCGCCGCCGCCGAAGCGGATGTGCTGCGGGCGCAGGCGGCTTACGACCAGGCGCGCACCGCCGACCTGGCCGTGGCCCAGGCCAACGTGGAACGCTCGCGCGCCAGCGCGCAGCTGGCGCAGGCGGATCTGGAACGGTTTCTTCCGCTCGCCGCCAAGAACGAAATCTCCAAGCAGCAGATGGACGCGGCGCGGGCCAATGCCAATGTCGCGGCCAGTTCGCTGCGCGCCGATGAACAGCGCCTGGCGCAGGCGCAGCAGAACGTCGAAGTCAGCCGCGCGGCATTTCTCGCCGCGCAGGCCCGCGTCACGCAGGCCAAAGCCGGGGTCAGCAGCGCCAAGTCCGACCTGCGCCAGGTTTCCATTCGCGGCGCGGACGTGCAGGCCAAGCTCGCCCGCGTCGAGCAGGCCCGCGCGGCCTTGCGCGCCGCCGAACTGCAATTGGCCGACACCACGGTTTTCGCGCCGATCGACGGCGTGGTCACCCGCAAGCAGGTGGAAACCGGACAGATCGTGCAGCCCGGCCAGGGGCTGCTGGTTATTGTTCCGCTGCGCGATGTCTGGGTCACCGCCAATTTCAAGGAGACGCAGTTGCGCAATATGCGTCCGGGGCAGAAGGCCTATATCGAAGTGGACATGTACGGCAAAACCTTCACGGGCCGCGTGGACTCGATCGCCGGCGCCACCGGAGCGCGCTTGAGCCTGCTGCCGCCCGAAAACGCCACGGGCAACTACGTGAAGGTGGTGCAGCGCATTCCCGTGAAGATTCTGCTCGACCCCATTCCGCAGGAAGAGGCCATCCTGCGCCCGGGAATGAATGTGTACGCGACGGTGATCACCAAGTAAGAGCGGGGAAAAAAGTTCAAGAAAGGGAAGTGCACGGCAAGCGCAATGCGTAAACGACTCCTGGCCCGGCTGCGGATGCCTGACGGCTCGATTAACCCCTGGGTGATCGCCGTCACGGTAACCATGGCCACGTTCATGGAAGTCTTGGACACGTCCATCGCCAACGTCTCCCTGCGGCATATCGCCGGGAGCCTGTCGGCCGGCGTGGATGAATCCACCTGGGTCCTGACGTCCTATCTGGTTTCGAACGCCATCGTGCTGCCGCTTTCCGGCTGGTTTTCCTCCCTGATCGGGAGAAAGCGTTTCTACATGCTGAGCGTGGCCATTTTTACGGTCAGTTCGTTTCTCTGCGGACTCGCGCCTTCCCTCGGCATGCTGGTCTTCTTTCGCGTCCTGCAGGGCGTTGGCGGCGGCGGACTCCAGCCCAGCGAGCAGGCCATCTTGAGCGACACCTTCCCGCCGGAGAAAAAAGGCATGGCCTTCGCCGTCTACGGCATTGCCGTTGTCGTGGCGCCCACGCTGGGCCCCTGGCTGGGCGGCTGGATCACCGACAACTTCTCCTGGCGCTGGATTTTTTATATCAACGTGCCCGTGGGCATTGTTTCTCTTCTGCTGACTTCCTTTATTGTCAGCGACCCGCCGTACATGAAGCGCATCAGCCTGAAGAAAGGCTTCCGCCTCGACTACATCGGCATCGGCCTGCTCAGCCTGGGGCTGGGCAGCCTGCAGTTCGTCCTGGACAAGGGCCAGCGCGAGGACTGGTTCCATTCCGACCTGATCCGTTTCTTCTTTGTGGTCATGGTCGTCGGACTGCTTTCCGCTGTCTTCTGGGAACTGCGCCAGAAGGAACCGGTGGTTGATTTCCGCATGCTCAAGGACCGCAACTTCGCCGTGGCCACCTCGGCCATGTTTCTGCTGGGCTTCGTTCTCTACGCCAGCACGGTGCTGATTCCCCAGATGGTGCAGCAACTGCTCGGCTATAGCGCCGAGCTGGCCGGCCTGGCGCTTTCTCCTGGCGGCTTGGTGATCATGTGCATGATGCCCATTGTCGGGCTGCTGGTTTCCAGATTCGAAGCTCGCTGGCTGGTGATGATCGGCTGCATCGTCTGTTCGGGTTCGCTGTTCCTGATGTCCGGTTGGAACCTGGATATTTCCTTCGGAATGGTGGTGCGCGCGCGCATGCTGCAAAGCGTGGGCATGGCCTTTTTGTTTATTCCCATCAACGTCGCGGCCTTTTCCTTTCTGGCGCGCGACAAGACCAATATGGGCACCGGCATCATCAACCTGGCACGCAACATCGGCGCCAGCATCGGCGTGGCCACCGTCACCACCATGCTCGAGCGCCGCGCCCAAATTCATACGGTTCAGCTCAACGAGAACATTATCTCCGGCAACCTCGCCTACGAGAGCACAATCGCCGGCTTTAAGGCTCATCTTCTGGCCATCGGCGCCGACCCTGTGCAGGCCGTTCAGCAAGCCCACGGGATGCTCTATGGGCTGATTCAGCGACAGGCGGCCATGATGGCCTTCGTGGATAATTTTTGGCTGCTTGGCGTGATCTTTTTGGTCATGATTCCGCTGCTTTTCCTAATGAAAAAAGCTTTGCCGCCGAAGGGGCCCTTGGTGGTTCATTAAGCCGGAGCGATGCGGAAATGGCGGTCTTGATTTGCAGTGGTTCAGGAAAGAACAGGAAAACGATATGGCGACTCCAATGATCGAAGCAACGCAAGCAAGTGAACACTCCCTGATTCGCGCCGGCCAGCGCGGCGACCGCGAAGCCATCGAGCATCTCTTCGCGCGCTACCAGCGGCCGCTTTACCAGACCGCTCTGCGCGTCATGGGCAATCCCGAGGACGCCGAAGACGCCCTGCAGGACGGCCTGCTCTCCGCCTGGCGCAATCTCCGCCGCTTCGAGGGCCGCTCGCAGTTTTCCACCTGGCTCACGCGCATCGTCATCAACGCCGCGCTGATGCGCCGCCGCAGCCAGAAGTCCCGCCCGGCCGTCTCGCTCGACGACACCGCCTTCGACGACGAGTTGCCGCTGGCCGAGCGCTTTGCCGATGACGGCCCCGACCCGGAGCAGTTGCACGCGGGAACGGAAATCCGCGAGATGATCGAGAAAAATCTCGGCGAACTTTCTCCGCTGCTGCGCACCGCGTTTGTGCTTCGGGAAATGGAAGGCTATTCGACCGGAGAAGCCGCGCGCAAACTCGGCGTCACGGAAAATACGCTGAAGGCCCGCCTGTGGCGCGCCCGCCGCGAACTGGCCGAGCGCCTCAGCCAGCGCCTGCGGCGCATGAACGGCGAAGTTTCCGGCGGGGCGATGGGCGACGCAGCGTGCAGCTACTGCTGAGCGGCCTGGCCCGCGGCATGCCCCGCGCGGTAATGCCCCAGCACGCGCGCTTCCTGCGTCACCCCGCGCACTTCCGCGAGCGCCGCTTCGAGGCGCGCCGGCTCCTGGGCCTCGACCTCCAGAAAAAACTGATACTCCCACGGGCGCCCGTGAATCGGCCGGCTCTCGATCTTCTGCAAATTCACTCCGTGCCGCGCGAAGGCCTCCAGCGCCGCCACCAGCGCTCCCGGCTTGTGCGCCAGGCGCATGACGATGCTCATCTTGTCCGCGCCGGGAACTTCGAGCCGCTGCCCTTCCTGCGCCGGGAGCAGCAGCACGAAGCGCGTGAAATTTTCGGCGTTGTCCTGAATCGCTTCCGCCAGGATCACGCCTCCGTAGCGCTCCGCCGCGCGCCGGCTGGCGATGCCCGCCCGCGCTTTGTCGCCCCGCTCGAGCACCTCGCGCACGCTCGCCGCGGTGTCCTCCGCCGGCACGCGCTTGCATTCCGCATGCGCCGCGAAAAACCGCTCGCATTGCGCCAGCGCCATGGGATGCGAAGCCACCTCGCGGATTCCCGCCAGCGTGGCTCCCGGGCAGCCGATCAGCTGCATCTCGATGGGCAGAACCGTTTCCGCCACGATAGTCAGCCGGCTTTCCACCAGCAGGTCGTACACGCGCACCACCGACCCCGCCAGGCTGTTCTCCAGCGGCGCCAGCAGCGCGTCCGCCGCGCCTTCGTCAATCGCCGAAAACAGCAGCTCGAACGTGGCCCGCGGCACCGTCGTGATTCCCGGCCCCAGCAGGCGGATCGCCGCCTCTTCGCTGAAGGCTCCCGGCGCGCCCTGAAAGGCCACGCGGGCGCCGTCTTTGAGTTGAGTGAATGTAGTCATTCTGGCATTTCTCTCGGTGCGCTTTCCCGCCCCCAGGATTCTACCCGACTTTCGCTCTTGCGCACCCCTATCCTTGCCAAAGAACATGCGATTCAGCTGGATTGCGCACCGATTTTCATTCTGTGGCAAAATTATAGTTTATGGTTAGGAGCTCTACGACACCCGTGAAACCCGCTCTCAACCCCGAACGCGAGCGCGTCTTCGACGCCTTCCGCCGCTGGGGCTACACCCAGGCTCAACTCGATCCCCTCGGCATGTTTCTGCCTCTCGAGCATCCCGAACTCGCCCTCGACGGCCCGGACGCCGACGCCGCTCGCCGCGTCTATTGCGGCACCATCGGCGCCGACTTCATGCACTTGGAAGACGCCGCGCAGCGCCAGTGGATTGCCGAGCGCCTCGAAGCCGATGCCGCCGCCGTGGACCAGCCGAAAATTCTCGAACGCCTCGTCCGCGCAGATCTCTTCGAGCAGGTCCTGCAAGCCCGTTACCTCGGCACCAAGCGTTTTTCTCTGGAAGGCGTCACCGCCCTCATCCCCCTGCTCGATTCCATCCTGGACGCCGCCGCTGAGCACGGCGCGGTGGAAAGCGTCATGGCCTTGAGCCATCGCGGCCGCCTCAACGTCATGGTCCATGCCGCCTGCAAACCGCCGCATGAAGTCGTCGCCGGCTTCGAGGACGTGGACCCCCGCAGCTTCCTGGGAGCTGGCGACGTGAAATATCACGTCGGCGCCACGGGCACTTACATCACCTCGTCCGGCGCGGAACTGCGCGTGCACCTCGCTTCCAATCCCAGCCATCTGGATGCCGTGGACCCGGTGGCCATGGGCCGCGCCCGCGCCAAGCTCACCCGCCATGCGGGCAGCGCGGAAGAGCAAGCGCTGGCCTCCGTGCGCAGGAAAGTCGTGCCCATCACCATGCACGGCGACGCCGCCTTTGCCGGGCAGGGCGTCGTCGCGGAAACGCTCAACCTCGCCGCTCTCAAGGCCTACACCGTCGGCGGCACCATCCACATCATCGTCAACAATCTCATCGGCTTCACCACGCGCTACACCCAGGAGCACTCCTCGCGCTTCGCTTCCGACGTCTCCAAGCGCCAGTCCATCCCCGTCTTTCACGTGAACGGCGAAGACCCCGACGCCGTCGTGCGCATCGGCCGCCTGGCCGCCGATTTCCGCGCCACCTTCGACGCCGAAGTCGTCGTGGACATCATCGGCTACCGCCGCCACGGCCACAGCGAAGTGGACGACCCCACCATCACCCAGCCCATTCTCTACGACCGCATCAAGCATCATCCGCCGCTCTGGAAAATTTACGCCGAAAAGACCGGCCTCGATGCCGCGCCCATCGCCGAAAAAATCCGCGCCGAATACGAGGACGAGCAGACCCAAGCCAGCAAGCTCAAAAAGATTCCCAAGATGCGCCAGTTGCCGCCCTACTGGTCGCCCTACCGCTGGGGCCGCCACAACGCTTCCTACGAAGTGGATACCGGCGTCTCCCGCGAGCGCCTCGCGGAACTCACCGAAAAGCTCGTGCGCGCCCCCGAGGGTTTTCACGTTCATCCCAAAATCGCCAAGCTGCTCGAACAGCGCTCCGAGATGGGCCATGGAAAACGTCCCGCCGATTACGGCTTCGCCGAATCGCTGGCCTTCGGCTCGCTTCTTCTCGAAGGCACTCCCCTGCGCCTGGCCGGGCAGGACTCCCAGCGCGGCACCTTCAACCAGCGCCATGCCGTGCTCATTGACATCAAAACCGAGCGCGAGCATCTTTCTCTCGCGCATCTTGATCCCGCGCAGCCCTTCTGCGAGATTCACAACTCTTCGCTCTCCGAAGCCGCCTGCCTCGGTTTCGAATACGGCTTCAGCCGTGACTATCCCGAAGCTCTCGTCCTGTGGGAGGCGCAATTCGGGGATTTCGCCAACAGCGCGCAGATCATCATCGACCAGTTCATCAGCGCCGGCGAGGACAAATGGAATCTCCCCTCGGGCATCGTGCTCCTTCTGCCGCACGGCTTCGAGGGACAAGGTCCGGAACATTCCAGCGCGCGCATGGAACGCTTTCTCCAGCTCTGCGGCGAACACAACATGCAGATCTGCCAGCCTTCCAACGCCGCGCAATATTTCCATCTGCTGCGCCGCCAGGCCCGCCGCCTCTGGCGCAAGCCCCTCGTCGTCTTCACGCCCAAGAGCATGCTGCGCCATCCCGACGCCTGCTCGCCCATCGAGGATTTCGAGCGCCCGCGTTTTTTCCCCGTCGTGCCGGATTCCACGGTGTCCCAGGCCAAGCGCATCCTCTTCGCCAGCGGCAAAGTCGTCCACGAGCTGAAGGCCGAACGCCGCCGCCGCAAGGACACCCACACGGCCATCTATTCCCTCGACCAGCTCTATCCCTTCCCGCGCCCCGAAATCGCCGCCGCTCTCGACGAGCATCCCGAAGCCCGCGAAATCCTCTGGGTCCAGGAAGAGCCCGCCAACATGGGCCCGCTCTTCTTCATTCTTCCGCGCCTGGAAAGCCTGGCCCGTGCCCGCAATCTTCCCGTACGCTCGGTCAAGCGCTCCACCAGCGCCAGTCCGGCCACCGGCTCCGCCAAGGCCCATGAGATGGAGCAGAAAACGCTTCTGCAACTGGCGTTCACCACGCAAGTCCGTTCCTGAAGCGGTACGGACCTTTTTTCCTCGTTTATCAAACGTTCATAATAGTGTTACAGGCGCGTGACTTTCCCCGTCCTCCTTCCTGTCACAATGGCTTCCACAATGATTCCTCATCCGCAACACGGGAGTTCGCATGCCGGCTGTCACAATGAGAACCAGTGCGGTAAACTTCCCTCGGTTCAGCCCGCGGCGGAGCCGGCCAGCATGAAACGCATCTTGATCATCGAGGACGACCGGGACATTGTGGAACTGGTCCGCTACAACCTGGCCAAGGAAGGCTTTCAGGTTGCCTCCGCACAGGACGGCGCCAGCGGCCTGGCCGCCGTGAAAAAATCAACGCCCGACCTTCTCCTGCTCGATCTCATGCTTCCCAAGCTTTCCGGCCTGGACATCTGCCGCGAAATCCGCCGCGACGATTCCCTCAACCGCCTTCCCATTCTGATGCTCACCGCGCGCGGCGACGAAGCCGACCGCGTCGTGGGCCTCGAAATGGGCGCCGACGATTACGTCACCAAGCCCTTCAGCCCCCGCGAACTCGTCGCCCGCGTCAAAGCCATCCTGCGCCGCACCGAACCCGCTACCGACACTCCCCGACTGCTGGAAATCGGCAAGCTGGTGATCGACCCCGGCTCCTACCGCGTTACCGTCGCCGGCAAGCCTGCCGCGCTCAGCACGCTGGAATTCAAGCTGCTCTTTTACCTGGCCTCCCGCCCCAACCGCGTTTTTTCCCGTGACCAGTTGCTCGACGCCGTCTGGGGCACCGAACGTTTTGTCACTCCGCGCAGCGTGGACGTCTATATGCGCCGCCTGCGCGAGAAAGTCGAACCCGATCCGGAGAATCCCGCCCACTTGAAAACCGTTCGCGGCGCGGGATATCTTTTCGAAACCCGTGCGACTTAACCTCTTCTGGAAACTCGGTTTCGCCTTCTTCGGCCTGCTCGCCGCCGTTCTGCTCCCCGTGGATTTTTATATCGAGCGCAACCTGCGCCAGGATTACGAGAACGCCGGCTTCGAGCAGTTGGCCGCCATCGCCCGCATCGCCCAATCCGCCGCCCCGCAGCAACTCGCCTCCTCGCCGGAGCGCCCCACGCGCCTCCGCGCCTGGGTGGAACAGATCGCTTCCAGCCGCGTCCGTTTCACCATCATCTCCTCCTCCGGCGAAGTCCTGGCCGATTCCGGCGCCGATCCCCGCTATATGGAAAATCACGCCACTCGCCCCGAGGTGCTCGAGGCTTTTGCCTCCGGCGAAGGCCGCTCCATCCGCCGCAGCGTCACGATTCGCCGCGACCTCCTCTATCTTGCCGTTTTACAGCCCGTCCCCGGCGCCTCTCCCGTCGTCCTGCGCTTCGCCCTTCCCATGCAGACCGTGGACGAGGAGATGTGGTCCTTCCGCAAGGGTCTCTGGCTGGCTTCCCTGGCCATGCTCTTTGTCACCGGTATCGCTTCCCTGCTGATCTCCCGCCGCTTCGCCGGCCGCGTCGAACGCCTGCGCTCTTTTTCCCGCCGCGTCGCCGCCGGAAATTTTCAGCCCATCGAAGCCGACCGCTCCGGTGACGTGCTCGAAACCCTGGCCGTCTCCATGAACGAGACCGCCGCGCAGCTCGACGCCAACATCCACTCGCTCACCGCCGAGCGCAACCTCTCCTCCGCCATTCTCGGCAGCATGGCCGAAGGCGTCGCCGTGGTCAGCGCCGAGGAGCGCCTGCTCTTCTCCAATCCCGCCTTCGCTTCCATTCTTTCCCTGGACGCTCCTCCCGCCGCCGGCAGCGCCCTGCTCGAAACCGTCCGCCAGATGGATTTGATCGAAGGCGTCCGCACTGTCCTCCACGGCGGACCCGTGGTCCATTCCGAAATTGTCACCGGTACTCTGCGCCAGCGCTTCTTTTCCGCCACCGTCGCCGCCGTCCGCGATGGCGCCGGCGCCGTCATCGTTCTCCACGACATCACCGATCTGCGCAAACTCGAACGCGTCCGCCGCGATTTTGTCGCCAACGTTTCCCACGAGTTTAAAACTCCCCTCACCGCCATTCAGGGCTTTGCCGAAACGCTCCTCGGCGGCGCCGCCGAAGAGCCCGATAACCGCGAACGCTTCCTGCGCATCATCCTCGAACACGCCCGCCGCCTCGCCCGCCTCACCGACGACCTCCTCAAGCTTTCGCAGATTGAAGCCGAGCGCATGGAACTGGAAACGCAGCTCCTGCGCCCCGAGGATCTCGTTCGCATTTGCCTCGAAACCACCCGCCTGCGCGCCGCCTCCAAAAATATCTCTGTCACCGTCGAGCTTCCCCCGGACCTTCCTCCCGTCCTCGGCGACCCCCGCCGCCTCAACGAAGTTCTCCAGAATCTTCTCGATAACGCCGTGCAGTATACTCCCGCCGGCGGACAGATTTCCGTGCGCGCCGAAGCCGCCGCGAAATCCGTCGTCTTCACCGTTGCCGACACCGGCCTGGGCATTCCCGAATCCGACCAGTTGCGCATCTTCGAGCGCTTCTACCGCGTGGACGCCGCCCGCTCCCGCGAAGTCGGCGGCACCGGCCTGGGCCTGGCCATCGCCAAGCATCTCGTCGAAGCCCACGGCGGCCGCATCTGGGTCGAAAGCGAAGTCGGCCGCGGCTCCCGTTTCCATTTCTCCGTCCCCGCCGGAAAGACGCCCCGCGCCGTTTCCTGACGCACTTCTTCGAGTGTCAATGGAAATTCATCTCCGCGAGAAGCCCCTGTAATCATCCCCAGCCATACTGCACCCGGCGGCACTATCCAGCGCCGGGAGGACCCCATGTCCAGCACGCCCAATCTCACCGAAACGATTCTCTACGACACTCTGGTCAACTACCTCGTCTCCATGGCCCGCACCGTCGAAACCGCCATGAACCGCGCCCTCGATGCCATCGTCGAACGCAATAATCCCGCCGCCGCCGAATTTCCCGGCCAGGTCTTTCTCCTGGAGCCGCGCATCAACGAAATGGAAATTCGCATCGATGAACACGCCATCCGACTCCTCCGCCGCGCCTCTTTCTCCGAGGAGGATCTGCGCCTCATTGTCGCCACCCTCAAAGTCACCAACGACCTCGAACGCATCGGCGATCTTGCCGTCAATCTCGCTCAGTGCGTCATCTCCCTCCGCGAGATGCCCCGTGCCGAAACTCCCGAAGACCTTCTGCCCATGGCCTCCGCCGTTCGCGCCATGGTGCAAAAGAGTCTCGGCGCCCTGATCTTTCGAAATGTCGAGCTGGCCATGCAGGTTCTTGAAAGCGACGACGCCGTGGACCGCTACCGCGACACCATTTTCGAAAACCTCCTCGCGCGCATGACCGAACAGCCCGGCCACGTCAGCCCGGGACTGCAGTTCGTCCTGGCCACCCGCCATCTCGAACGCATCGCCGACCACGCCACCAACATCGCCGAGGACATCATCTTCTGGGTCCGCGGCCTCGACGTCCGCCACGGCCGCGCCCTGGCCCTTCCCGAGGCCCAGCCGGAAGCCCGGCCCGCTGCTCCGCCCGCCCCGGATATGGCCGTAATCTCACCGCTCGTTCATCCGGGCGTAACATCCGCCCAGTAAGCTCTTCTTCAACGCAACACCCCTTTACCACCCCGGGAACCAGCGACACCCTCGCCGGTTCCTTTCTTTTTAAACACTTAACAGTAAATCAGAAACAGGACTATTTCCTTTTTGGATACACGTGCCGCTTCTCCGCCGGTTCCCGCCTCTCCTTGTTACACAATGTTCATGGGGACTTTAACTTACGTTGATTTGATACCGCTATCTTAATCCTGCGAAACAGGCACTAGCGTCCCGGTGGGTTCGGCTCGATCCCGGCAAGCGCGCTCAAATCAACTGGAAATTCGAAAGGGGAGAAATTCATGTCTCGAAAATGGACGATTGCAGCTTTATCCGCACTCCTGGCTGTCTCACTGCTGTTTGCCAATGAGGCCAACGCTCAGGATGCCGCTCATCAGGATGCTCCTGCCGCCGCCGCAAAGCCCGCCGCGCCCGATGTCGCCGCGCAGATCGAACAGCTCCGCCTGATGGTCCTCGAACAGGCCCGCCAGATGGAAGCTCAGCAGAAGCTCATGCAGGCGCAGCAGGAAAAACTCAATGCTCTTACCGAGGAACTCCGCGCCGCACGCGCCGCTACTCCCGCTGCTCCGGCAACTTCCGCTCCTGCCGCCGCCGCTCCGCAGGGCGCCACTCTCGATGCCCGCGTCGCCAAGGTCGAAGCCGACGTCGCCGCCAACAAGAAGAGTTCCGAAGAGGGCATCAAGTCTCTCGGCTCCCTCAAACTTTCCGGTGACATTCGCGCCCGCTACGAGCCTTTCTTCGGCGGCGGGGTCGCATCGGCCTCCGCTCCCCCCAGCCGCCACCGCGAACGCTACCGCCTGCGCATCAATGGCAATACCAAGCTCGGCGAGGATTTCAACGCCGGCTTCGCCTTCGCCTCCGGCGACACGGGCGATCCCATCTCCACCAACTCCACCGAAACCGGCTTCTTCACTCGCAAGCCCATCTCCGTGGACCGCGCCTTCCTCACCTATCACCCGCATAACTTCAAGCCGCTCAGCATCACCGGTGGGAAATTCGCCTACACCTGGCAGAAGACCGAACTCACCTGGGACGTGGACCTCAACCCCGAGGGCGCGAGCGAACAACTGATGTGGGATTGGAAGGACAAAATCCTCAACCACTTTGGCGTGGTGGTCTTCCAGCTTCCCATGTGGGAAGTTTCCGGCGGGCCCGATAGCGGCGTCTTCGGCGGACAGATCCAGACCGGCTTCAGGGCCGGCTCCCGCGTCAAACTCGGCGCCAACCTGGCCTTCTACAACTACCGCAACGCCGATCGCATCGCCCAGAACCAGAACGGTGGCGCTGGCTTTTCCACCAACGGCACGACCACTCCTTACGGCGGAACCTACGGCTTCGGCGGCAGCAGCATCTCCAACAACTTCGGCGCCATCAACGGCGTCCGCTACTACGCCTCGCAGTTCGGCATTCTCGACGTGCTCCTCCGCGCCGATATCGATACCGGACATGCCAAATGGCCCGTGGCTCTCATTGCCGACTACGTCCAGAACACCCGCGCCTGCTCCAATCTGCAGGTCTTCTACGACGCGCAGGTTCTCGATCCACTCCAGGCGATTCCCGCCTGCGACAAGCACCAGCGCCGCGGCCACTGGCTCGAAGCCCAGTTCGGCCAGACCAAGAACCCCCACGACATGCGCATTGGTTACACCTTCATGCGCATTGACCGCGACGCCGTCGTCTCCGCCTTCAACTTCAGCGACATCCGCCAGGCCACCAACGTCGCCAACCACCGCCTCGAGTTTTACTACCAAGCCTACAAGAACATCACCGTCGGCGTCACCGGCCTCTTCGGCCGCCAGTTGGTCAACGCACAAAGCCCCAACCCGGAACGCTATGTCAAGCGCTTCCAGTTCGACGTCATCTACGCGTTCTAACCCCAGCCGTTCTTCCAGCCCCGGAGGCCGCTGCCAGCAGCGCCCTCCGGGGTTTTTCTTTTCCGTCCAGCCGTATCTAATACACATGCAAGGACTTACCCACCCCCCCAGGCCGCCCCGCTCTTTCCCCAATTCTAATCCTCCTGTAATCCCCCTGTAACACTGCTCCGTCATCCTGTTCCCGCGACGACATCTCAACGAAGCGAGGAACATACATGAAACGCTTTACCGGATTTGCTCTGGCTCTCCTGGCCCTCGGTGCCATCGCCCTGGCGCAGAACGCTCTGCTCATCAACGGCGCGGGCGCCACCTTCCCCTATCCCGCCTATTCCAAGTGGTTCGATGTCTATCACAAGCAGAAGCCCGCCATTCAGATCAACTACCAGTCCGTCGGCTCCGGCGCGGGCATTCGCCAGGTCACCGAAGGCACCGTGGATTTCGGCGCCAGCGACGGCCCCATGACCGATAAGCAACTGGAAGACTTCACCGCCAAGCGCGGCACGCAAATTCTTCATTTCCCCACCGTCCTCGGCGCCGACGTTCCCACCTACAACATTCCCGGCGTCTCCGCCGAACTGAACTTCACTCCCGATGCCCTCGCCGGCATTTTCCTCGGCTCCATCACCAAGTGGAATGACCCGGCCATCGCGGGCGCCAACAAGGGCGTCACTCTCCCCGCCGCTGACATTCTGGTTATTCACCGCTCCGACGGCAGCGGCACCACCTACATCTGGACCGACTATCTTTCGAAAATCAGCGACACCTGGAAAACGAAAGTCGGCACGGGCACTTCCGTGAATTGGCCCGTGGGCCTCGGCGGCAAGGGTAACGAAGGCGTCGCCGGCCTCGTCAAGCAGACTCCCTACGCCATCGGCTACGTCGAACTCATCTACGCCATCCAGAACAAAATGCCCTACGGCAAAATCAGGAACTCCGCGGGCGTCTTCGTCAAGGCCGACCTCGCCGGCGTCAGCGCCGCAGCCGCGGGCGCCGCCAAGACCATGCCCGAGGATTTCCGCGTCTCCATCACTAACGCCCCCGGCAAAGCCGCCTATCCCGTCTCCAGCTTCACCTGGCTGCTGATTCCGGCGCATATTCAGGACGCCGCCAAGCGCGACGCCATCAAGGGTTTTCTCCACTGGATGCTCACCGAGGGTCAGAACTACGCCGAAGGGCTGGCTTACGCTAAGCTGCCCAAGGAAGTGGTCGTCAAGGAGTTGAAAGCCATTTCCAAAATTCAATAACGTGCCAGAGAAAAACAATCCGGTGCGCGGCGCGGGCTCTTCCTTGAGCCCGCGCTCTCTCTTTTCCCGCCTTTGTCAGGGCGATGAAATCGCGCGTCTGATTACCCTGCTCTTCGCCGCTTCCGTCGTTCTCATCGCCCTGGCCATCGTCTATCAGCTGTGGGTCGATTCCGCGCTCTCCCGCCACCGCTTCGGCCTGCACTTCCTCGTCACCAGCGTCTGGGATCCCGTCTTCGAGCAGTTCGGCGCTCTCCCTTTCATCTACGGCACCCTGCTCACTTCCGCCGTGGCCCTGCTCCTCGCTGTTCCCCTCGGCATTGGCGCGGCCATTTTTCTCGCCGAACTCGCTCCCCAGCGCATTTCCGCCGTCTGCACCTTCTTTATCGAACTCCTCGCCGCCGTCCCCAGCGTCATCTACGGCCTCCTCGGCGTCTTTGTTCTCGTTCCCCTCATGCGCCAGGACGTTCAGCCGTTCCTGAAAAATACTCTCGGCTTCCTCCCGCTTTTCTCCGGCCCGGCCTACGGCGTCGGCTTTCTCACCGCCGGCATTGTCCTCGCGCTCATGATTCTCCCCTTCATCATTTCCGTCTCCCGCGAAGTCCTTCTCTCCGTCCCGCGCGATCAGCGCGAAGCCGCCCTCGCTCTCGGTTCCACCCGCTGGGAATCCACCTGGCGCGTCGTCGTGCCCTTCGCCCGCACCGGCATCTTCGGCTCCATCTTTCTCGCCCTCGCCCGCGCCCTCGGCGAAACCATGGCCGTCACCATGGTCATCGGCAACACGCCGCAGATCGCCGCCTCGCTCTTCGCTCCCGGCTATACCATCGCCGCCGTCATCGCCAACGAATTCACCGAAGCCACCAGCGACCTTTATCTCCACGCCCTCATCGAGCTTGGCCTGGTCCTCTTCCTGCTCACCTTTATCCTTAACGGCATGGCCCGCCTGCTCATCCTCCTCACCGAGCGCAAGGGCGCCGAGGTGCGCGCATGATGACCTCGCGCAGAAACCCCCGCCTTCTCTGGCGCAAATCGCTCAGCGCCGTCATGCTCTCCCTCACCGGCGTCTGCGCCGTCGTCGCCGTCTCCGTTCTTTTCCTCATCCTCGGCTATCTCGTCCTTCACGGTGGCCGCTCCGTCAACTGGGACTTCTTCACCAAGCTCCCCGCGCCCGTCGGCGAACTCGGCGGCGGCATGGCCAACGCCATCCTCGGCAGCGCCAAGCTTCTCGCTCTCGCTTCCCTCATCGGCGTTCCCATCGGCCTTCTCGGCGGCGTCTATCTTGCCGAATTCGGCGGCCGTGGCGCGGGCTTCATCGTGCGCTATGCCGCCGACCTCCTCAACGGCACTCCCTCCATCGTCATCGGCATCTTCGCCTACGCCTTACTGGTCCTCCCCTTCAAGCATTTTTCCACCTTCTCCGGCGCGTTTGCCCTGGGCATCATGATGGTTCCCATCACTCTCCGCAGCACCGAAGAGTTTCTCCGCGCCGTCCCGCTGAACTTGCGCGAAGGCGCGCTGGCCCTCGGCGCGAGCAAATCCCGCGCCATCCTTACCGTCGTCCTGCCCGCCGCCTATCGCGGCATCCTCACTGCCGTCCTCCTGGCTCTCGCCCGCGTCGCCGGCGAGACCGCTCCTCTTCTCTTCACCGCCTTCAGCAACCGCTTCTGGAGCCCCGGCTGGAATCAGCCCACCGCTTCGCTCCCGGTTATGATTTATACCTACGCCGTTTCGCCGTATGATGACTGGCACCGCCAAGCCTGGGCCGCTGGCCTGCTCCTGCTCGGCCTGGTGCTGGTGATCAATGTCGTGGCGCGGCTTGTTCTTTTGCGCGGCGCCGCAGGGCGGAGGTCTTAGAGCGATGAGCGCCGCTACCCGGCTCTTATTCTCCGTTCCCGCCGGCCCTTTGTCCGGCGCCACAGGTCGTGCTATGTCGAGCGAACAACCAATGCGCATGAACATTTCGAAACTCAATTTCTTTTACGGCGAGAAGCAGGTTCTCTTCGATATCAGCCTCGGCGTCACCTCCGCCCGCCTCACCGCGCTCATCGGCCCTTCCGGCTGCGGCAAATCCACGCTCCTGCGCACCCTCAACCGCATGCACGAAACCATCCGCAACGCCCGCCTCGACGGCGAAATCACCCTCGACGGCGAAAGCATCTTCGTTCAGGACGTCACTCAATTCCGCCGCCGCATCGGCATGGTCTTTCAGAAGCCCAATCCCTTCCCCAAATCCATTTTTGACAACGTGGCCTACGGCCCGCGCATCAACGGAACCAGCCGTCCTCTCTCCGAACTCGTCGAAGCCAGCCTGCGCCGCGCCGCCCTCTGGGACGAAGTCAAAGACCAGCTGCACAAATCCGCCTACGAACTTTCCGGCGGCCAGCAGCAGCGCCTGTGCATCGCCCGCGCTCTCGCCGTCGAACCCGAAGTCCTGCTCCTCGACGAACCCTGCTCCGCTCTCGACCCCATCAGCACCGCCAAGATCGAAGAGCTGCTCGTGCAGTTGAAATCCAGCTGCACCATCGTCATCGTCACCCACAACATGCAGCAGGCCGCGCGCGTCAGCGACTTCACCGCCTTCCTGCTCAACGGTTCCCTCATCGAATTCAGCCCCACGCCGCAGCTTTTCACCACCCCGGTGGATTCCCGCACGGAGGCTTACATCACCGGACGCTTTGGATGAGCGCAGCGAGGGAACGAAGCGGAATTTTCCGGCCGGAGGAAGGAATACGATGGAACGCCATTTCGAAAAAGACCTGAACGAATTAAAAGAGCGCCTGCTGTGGATGGGCGGCCTCGCCGAACGCGCCGTGCATCAGGCCGTGCAGGCCGTGCTCAACGCCGACGAGCAGATCGCCCAGCGCGTCCTCGCCGAAGAAACCGCCATCAACGAAATGCAGATCGAAATCGATGACCGCGTCGTCCACGTCCTGGCCCTGCATCAGCTCATGGCCGTGGACCTGCGCTTCGTTCTGGCCGTCTCCCGCATCAACAACGACCTCGAACGCATCGGCGACCAGGCCGTCAATATCGCCCAGGCCGCCCAGCGCATCCTGCGCCACCCGCGCGTAAAGCCCTACGTGGACCTTCCCAAAATGAGCGAAATCGTCGAGGGCATGATGCGCGACGCCCTCAACGCCGTCGTCCGCCGCGACGTCGAGCTTGCCCAGTCCGTCCTCGTGCGCGACGATCAGGTGGACAATCTCCGCGACCAGATCTTCCGCGAACTGCTCACCTACATGATGGGCGATTCCAGCGTGGTCTATCCCGCGTTCGACCTGATTCTCATGGCCAAAAATCTAGAACGCATCGGCGACCACGCCACCAACATCGCCGAAGACGTCATCTACTTCGTCCAGGGCCGCGACGTCCGCCACCCCGCCGTCGACCGCCGCTAGTCCAATTGTTCGGTACAGGGACGCAGGGGCATGGCATGCCGTGCCCCTACTTTTTCTCCAGCTCCCGGTAAATATAAATCATCTGCCCCACGTGATGATACGCGTGCCCCGCGCACCGCAGCACGATCGTAAATCTATTCTTGGCCTGCGGCTCGCGCTCCGCCGAATAGTCCCGCATCCAATCCTCTTCGCTCTGCCCCCGAATCGCCCCGGCCACCATCGCGATGGCCCGGTCGAACGCCTCCAGCACTTCCTCTTTCGGACGTCCGCTGGCGTCCGTGAACTCCAGGTCCCGGTTGCGCACGTAGCCCGTCCCCGCCAGCCGCGCCCCGATGTAGTAATTCAGGTTTCCGGTCACGTGCAGCACGAGATGCCCCGCGCTGTTGCCGTAGCCGCGGGGGTTGCTCCAGAACTGCTCCTGCGTCAGCGGGTCGGCCCACTTGTGCATCTGCGCGCCGATGAATTCGTAATAGCCCGCCAGGCTTTCCGCCATCGCCGCCGAAAACGCCGCCATTCCATCCTCCATCGCAGCCGCGCCGCGCTCTTATTTCGCGCGGTCGTTGCGGTAAATCACGCCTTCTTTCATCACGAAAAATACTTTTTCCGTCTGCCGGATGTTTTCCGTGGGATCGCCCGGCACGGCCACCACGTCGGCCAGCTTCCCCGCTTCCAGCGTGCCGATTTTGTCGGCAATCCCCAGCAGTTCCGCGTCCCGCGACGTTCCCGCCTTCAGCGCGTCCACTGGCTTCATTCCCAGGTCCACCATCTGGTGAAACTCTTCGTTGTTGCGCCCGTGCGGATAGACCGCCGCGTCGGTTCCCAGCCCGATCTTCACTCCCTTGGCCAGGGCCTTTTGAAACGTGGCGTGCAGCGCGTTCATCGCGGCGTGGGCCTTGGCCGCAATGGCCGGCGGCATGTAAATGCCGGCGTCGAACTTTTCCTGCAATCCCTGAATGGCCATCAGCGTGGGCACCAGGTAGGTTCCGCGCTGCTTCATCATGTCCAGCGCCTCGTCGTCCAGAAACGAGCCGTGCTCGATCGAGTCGATGCCCGCGCGGATGGCCCGCTTGGCCCCTTCCGCTCCGTGCGCATGCGCCGCCGTCTTCAGATGCAAGGCGTGTGCTTCGTCCACGATTGCGTTCAGCTCCTCCTGCGTCAATTGCGGCGCGTCCACCGCGTCCGTCGAGGAAAGCACCCCGCCGGTGGCGCACACCTTAATGACGTCCGCGCCGTATTTATGGTCGAGCCGCACCGCCTGCCGCGCCTGGTCCGCTCCGTTGACCACTCCCTCCATCGGCCCGCTCTCGTGCCCGAAGAGTCCGGAGCGGTACCCCGCCAGGGAGTCGCAATGGCCCCCCGTCGCGCTGATGGCATAAGCGCTGACCAGCATGCGCGGGCCGGGAACCTTCCCGTTACGAATCGCGTTGCGCAGTCCCACGTCTATGTAATCGACCGCGCCGACGTTGCGCACGGTCGTGAACCCGATCATCAGCGTCTTGCGCGCGTTCACGCTGGCATCCAGCGCCTTCTCCGCGTCCGTCTTCTGCAAATCGTCCAGTCTGTCCTGCTTCCAATCCTCGGTCGGGCTCATCGTCAGGTGCGTGTGCGCGTCAATGAACCCCGGCAGCAGCGTGGCGTCGCCGAAATCCAGAACTTCTGCTCCCGCGGGAATCGCCGCCCCCGCTCCGGCCGCCACGATCTTTCCGTCGGTTACCACGACCAGGCCGGGCTTGGCCACCGCGTCGCTCTTGCCGTCGAACATGCGCGCCGCCTTCAGCACCATGCTCTTCGCGGCCGGCTTTCCCGCCTGCGCGCACGCGAAAGTCGAAAGCAGTAAACTCACAACCAGCGTCACCATTGTCTTGCGCCGCATCGGTCTCTCCTTTTCCGCCGAAATTTGCCGGAACAGGGACAATAGCGCGGCGGCGGAAAAAGTCAAGAAGCCGCAGGCGATCCCCGCTTGCGCCGGTGCCGCCCCTGTTTTCTGGCCCCGCAGTCCGCTGCCGGACTGCCCAAAATCCTTTTGCGGGATCGAGTGCACAATGGAGCAACTGCCTCGGTAGCCTATTTATCCCCGAAAAGCGCTCAAAAGCCCCTCTTTTCCTTATTTTCCTCAGAGTTCCACAGGATACCTACCGTCGTACCATTGACTGGTACCTTCGTTCGCCGCACTCTGGTTCCAACATGGCTGAATACGCCGCACATATCGGGAGCCGCGTCGAGGTGCACTACCGCGCCGGCGAGATGAGCTTGAGCGCCACGGGTGTCCTGGCGGCGGATTCGGGCCGCTCCATCTTCCTCGAAGAGCGCCTCGAGCAGGATGGCCGCAAAAAACAGTTTCGCTGGGAGATTCCCTACTCCTCGATTCTGCGCATCGTCGTGAATATGCCGGGAGCCACTCCCCCGCCGGTAAGCGTGCCCCAGATCACGGTCTTGCACGATGAGGATGCGGAGTTGGAAGCGGAAACGAAGGCGGAGAAGAAGCCCGAATCCGCCGCGGATCCCTCCACGAAACCCCGTATCTTGTCTCCCGGACGCCGCCCGCAAGAGAGCTGATCTTTTTTTCGCCCCATGGCGCGGACTGCGCGCCCTCTTTTCCGCTACAATTTATCCGTTGCCACGCAGCCGCGGCCGAGCCTTGCGCCGCGCCAGGAGGAGTCCGGTGAATAACCCAGCGGAAGCAAAAGCGAAAATTGGTTTGATCGGTCTGGGCCTGATGGGCCGCCCGATGGGGCTGAATCTGCTCAAGGCCGGGCATGCGCTGACGGTCTGGAACCGCACGCCGTCCCGCGCCGAAGCTCTGGTGGCTGCGGGCGCCAGCCTCGCGGCTTCCCCGCGCGCCGCGGCCGAGTCCTGCGACGTCCTGATTACGATCGTCAGCGACCCGCCCGCGCTCGAAGAGGTGCTCTGGGGTGCAGACGGCGCCATGGGCGGGCTGCGGCGCGGCGGCATTTATATTGATTCCAGCACGGTCTCTCCCGCCCTGGCCCGCAAAATTGCCGCCGCCTGCGCCGAACGCGGCGCGCGCTTCCTGGATGCTCCGGTCACCGGCGGAACCTGGGGCGCGGAAAAGGGCGAACTGGTCTTCATGGTCGGCGGAGAAGCCGCCACGCTGGCCGCCGCCGAGCCGGTCCTGAGCGTGCTCGGCAAAAAATGGTTTCACCTGGGTCCCAACGGCGCGGGGCAGACGATCAAGCTGGCGATGAATTTGATCCTGGCGCTGCAAGTGGACGCCCTCGCCGAAGCTCTCGCTCTGGTCGGCGGCGCGGGCATCGCCGGAGAAAAACTCGTCGAAGTCCTGCAATCGAGCATGGCCCGCGCCGCCGTCCTGGACGTAAAAGCCCCGCTGCTGCTCAAAGGCGAATACCCGCCCAGCTTTCCCCTGCGCCTGATGCACAAGGACCTGGGCCTGGCGCTGGATCTGGCCAATCAACTCGGCGTACCCATGCCGGCCACAGCCGCCGCGCGCGAGGTCTACAGCAGCGTGAAGGGCGCGGCCAGGGAAGATTTGGATTACGCCGCCGTGATGAAGTTCTGGAAGGGCTGAGGCGGCGGGGGAAGCATGGCTGGTGGCGAGCAGGGGAAGTAGACCATTTTGGGAAGAGATGGGGTACACCCCCGGCGTTTTTGCAAAGAGTGCGCACACGATTGATTCCAGAAGGGTTGCGGCGCGCTCCTGTTTTTGGAAGAGCGCAAAGAGTGCGCAATTTATTGATTGCAAAAGGGTTGCGATGCGCTCCTGTTTTTGGAAGAGCGTGAGATGAAGGAATGAGGCGGGGAGGTAACGAGGTATTGAGGGGGGTGGGCGGAGATGAGGGCCGCGATTCACGGGGAATGATAGCGTAGAAGTAACTTACTTTCAATAGCTTTAATGATGATAGTCGAAGGCATTGTGGAAAAGCCATTGCCCCCACGCTTTCCTGGCGGAAAGGTCACCCTCCAACATTGCCCGCCGGGGCTGACGCAGGATACTTATTGTAGAGTTCGCTGTAGAATTTCTGTTCAGTTTGATTCATTCGTTTCTGACCTCCTCTAATTCGCTCAACACTTCGAAAGTCTTTTACCGCACGACCTAGTATGCGCGCTTCCTTGCCGGAGTCGCCCATGTGATTCCAGGGGGCTTAGTTGTTCGGCTTAGCTTCGCAGGCATCCCTCATGCAACCAATGATCTGGGTGCCATCTGAGGTTACGGCGAGACCGACATCAAGGAGAGAGGAGGTTGACTGAAGCGGCGTAACCGTCCCGGTCGCCACATCGACTTTCACAAATCGCGTGCCGCCCGAGAGACCGTTAGCATCCGCCAAAGCCACGATGAGCGCGCCTTGCGGGTTGGCCGCCGTAATCCAATTATCCACGGCAATCCGGAACGGATCGTTGAAGAGCGTTTGTGCGCCGCTTGCAACTTCTCCAAACGGATCGGCGGGGATCGTATACGGACCGCTCACCGCGCTCGTTGCGAGATTCGCGAACCAGTCCGCTCTGTTGCCCCGGCTGAGTACCGCCGCCGTTCCGGAATCGAACATCACGAGCTGCCACCCATCCGCAAAAATTGCCGTGTCCGATGAGTAGAGCTGGGCGATCTTCGTGAACCCGGAAAGGCTTACGAATTGCGGCGTGGAAATCGCGAGTTGTCCGTTCACGGTGTTTAGGGAAACCCACGCGAGCGTCCCTTCGCCAATGTTCAAGACGGCTGCCGTGAGTTGGCCGTTCACCGTGCCCATCGCGACGTTCATGGGAGTCATGCCAATGGAAATAGTGATCATCATGGGAAGCGGCTGCGAAAGGTCGAAACAGGAAAGTGAATTTGCCAGTTCGGCCGTCACGCAACCGAAACCGTTCTTCGCGGCAATTGCCATGAAAAGATCGTTTGCGTTATCGGCAATCCCGCCGCACATACTTGTCAGGTTTGTCGGATCGCATATTGCAACAACACTCCCTTCGACCACCAAAACTTTTGGGTTGCCGTTCACATTGGTGGTTGCAATACCGGTCGTAAGTCCGCCAAGCGGGAAACTTGCCGCAAGATTCAACGTTGAGTCGAAAATGTGATAAGCTCCATTGACATTACTTCCGCCGATGAATGGATCTGGGATCAAAAATGCCTGATCAAGAGTAAAGAATTGACTTGATCCCGGAGCGAGAATGTTCTGGTTTCCCAGGAAGTTGAAGTAGCCGGGGTTTGAGGTGCCCACCGCATTCGTGATGGTAAATCGGTGCGGGCCCGGGTTATATCTTGGCGTATCGTTCGGAACGTAAACATACATTTGCATTTGTCCAAGAGCGTTCGTCGTTACCGAGGTGATCGTGAACGTCGTGACGCTTGAACCAACCGTATCGGTGAACGTATCCCCCACGCCGAACCCGGTTCCCGTAATCGTTGCAATGGGCGTCGGGGAATACGGTCCGCATTCGCGCGGACAGAAGACCGCTGCCGGGCTTACCGACGCAATCGCCGGCGGGGATGGCGGATTCACCGTTACCGTCGCAGAACCGGATTTGGTCGGGTCCTGCACGCTGGTTGCATTGACCGTCGCTTGCGTCGTGGATGAAACAGAGGCGGGAGCAGTATAGAGGCCGGAGCTTGAAAGCGTTCCGGGACCCGCAAGGCTCCATGTCACTGCGGTGTTGAAATTTCCGGTACCGTTGACCGTAGCGGAGCACTGGCTGGCCTGCCCCACCAGAACGGTGGTGGGATTGCAGGAAACAGTGATGGACGTGATCGTCGGCGCCGCTTGCACAGTGATGGTCGCTGTCCCGCTCTTTGTGGAATCCTGCTTGCTGGTAGCCTTCACCGTGGCCGTACCAGCTGTGTTCGGCGCAGTGAAGACACCCGAAGAAGAAATGCTGCCGATATCCACTGACCATGTTACGGACGGGTCGAAATTGCCCGTGCCCTGAACGGTCGCGCTACATTGACTGGTTTGCCCTACCAGAACCGTCGTGGGATTGCAGGAAACAGTGACGGACGTGATCGTCGGAGCGGCTTGCACGGTAATCGCCGCCGTGCCACTCTTCGTTGAATCCTGTTTGCTTGTAGCTTTCACCGTGGCCGTACCAGTCGAGAAGGCAGGTATTGTGTTCGGCGCCGTGAAAACACCCGAAGAAGAAATGCTGCCGATATCCACTGACCATGTTACGGACGGGTCGAAATTGCCCGTGCCCTGAACGGTCGCGCTACATTGACTGGTTTGCCCTACAAGAACCGTCGTGGGATTACAGGAATCATTGACAGACGTGATCGTCGACGGTGGAGGAGGTTGCGTCGAAGGAGGAGTGGAAGTTCCTCCCCCACCGCAGCCTGCTGCGAGACCCGAAACCAAGAAGAGACCAATCCCTATAACCAGCGAGGCATTCTTGCTGCCCATTTCAATCCTCCCGACCGCCTCGGATACGCGAGGTGGGTTTCGCTCTAGGTTTCCGGTTGGGGACGGCACCTTGCCTGACGCGGGGTTCGGACGGAATTAGCAATCTCGGGCTTCATCTCGCGAGAGGCAACCTGCGGGGAGTCTGCTTCCGACGCCGTTGTATGTCAAGTAAATAAACATGACTTCATTGAATTGGGTAGCGCAGTAGCTGAGTTCTGCCCAGATCCCAATCACATGCTCCGCGCCATTTCTAAAGCTCTTTGCATCTGTGCATCATCGCCCGCGATGAGCGGGCGGGGGGAGAGGAAGCCGATGGGGAGGTCGCGGGAGGTACGCAGAGGCAGGGGCTGAGCGATTTTCTGCAAGAGCAGGGAAAAAGAGACATGACGGCGTAAAGGCGACGGTGTGAAATCGGAAGCGGGTGGAATTGTTTGGGAAAGGCGCGCGGGCGCAGGTCAGGGAAGAAGGATGGGCCGGCTGCGGCCGTGGAGGCGATAGACGGAGAAATCGCGGCGGTCCACGGTGAAGATTTTGCGGATGTTTTCCCTTTCGGCGACGCGGAGGAGGGCCGCATCGGCGAGGTCCATGGGGCGGTTGGCGTACTTGCGCATGAGTTCGCGCATGCGGGGAGCGTCGCTGGAGTCGAGCGGGAGGAGTTGCAGGGCGCCGCGGGCCAGCATTTCCCAGATTGCTTCTTGGGCCTGGGGCAGGTCCGCCAGCAGGTACATGGCTTCGGTGAGCGGCGGCCAGACGGTGGCCATCGGCTCGCGAAAATCCTTCAGCGCCGCGACGCATTTGGCGTGATGCTGGTCATCGGCGTCTACCAGGGCGACGAGGGGACCGGCGTCCACGAGGATCACGAAAGACTCCGGCGGTGTTTCAGGAGTTTGGTGAATTGCCGGCCGGCGCGCGAAGAGCGGCGCGGGTTTCCGCCGTGCGCGACGCCGAGCAGGTCGGCGACGGCTTCATAGGGGGAAGCGACCGGTTCGTGGCGGTCGGCCCATGCGGCGAGGGCCTGGCGCACGACCTCCGAGGTGGAGACGCGGTTGCGGCGGGCGATGCGGGCGATGCGGGCGCGGGTTTTTTGGTCGAGGCGTAGTGTGAGCGGGGATGCCATGGGGCCTCCTGAACGCAAGCATAGCGTATTACGGTTTGTAATACAAGCTGAGGTAGGGGCACGGCATGCCGTGCCCCTACGGGAGATGCGTGGTTGCGTTTGGTTACGGCCGCGCGTTGGGAGAGAAAAATCCCAGGGGCAGGTCGCGCGAGGTGCGCAGGCCGGCGGGCGCGTCGAGGATGGCGGGGATGGAATTGACCACGACAGAAGCGGTGGTGATGTCGCCGGGAGAGCCGCCAGGAATAACCAGCTTCACGCTGGGATGCCCCGTAAGTTCAATCGTGTCCGAAGGCTCTTCCGCTCCCACGTACATTTGCAGCTCAAGGTAAACGAGTTCTTTCCCGGCCGCGTCCGTCCCGCGGGCGATCTGGTGAACTCCGGCCGCCTGCCCCTTTTCCACGGTCAAAAATTCAGTTTTCACTTTCTTCTTGCACACCACCGGCTCGATGGTCTCCGCGATGTTGACCACCGGCAAATTCAGGCTGTCGGCAATCATGGCCACCGATTCCGGCAGCCCCACGTGCTTGATGACCCCCGCGGCAACCTGCTCGCGAAACTCTTCCACGGTCATCCCCGCGCCCACTTTCTTCTGCAACGGCAGCCGCCGCTGGCCCGCGTCCACGATGCGCACGGCCTTGGCGTGTTCGATGCGCTGGGATTCGGCGGCTAGCGTGATCACCAGCTTGTCCATGACGAATCCGGGGTTGATCCCGGTGCCCACGAGGGCCACGCCCCAGTCTTTGGCCGCGGCGTCGAGCTGCGCGGCCAGTTCCGGATGCGTGCGGTAGGGATAGGAAAGCTCCTCGCAGGTGGAGACAATGCAGGATTCCGCTTCCAGGCAGGCCAGCAGTTGCTCCATCACCGCGGGCAGCGAAGACGAAGTCGAGTGAATGACCACGTCGGCGGAAAGACCCAGAACCTCCTTGGCGTCGGCGGAAATTTTCACGCCCCAGGGCGCGTCGGGAGCGCCGACGACTTCGCCCAAGTCGCGCCCGGCCTTGGCCGGGTCGGTGTCAATCGCGCCCACGATTTCAATGGCCTGCTTTTCCCGCATCAGGCGGGCGATGGAAGCGCCGATGGGACCGATGCCGAACTGGATGGCGCGAATTTTCTTTTTCACGATGAGCTCCCCCGGGACTGGACTATGCGCAGCGCACGGTGCGAGTTGCGCACGGTTGTAAACAGTAGAGATTAACGGATTTACGCGGCGGAGGCAATTAGAGAGTACGGAAGGGCACCGGAGGGCGATCTGGAAAGTCTGCTTTATGTAGGGCACCTTTGATGGAATGATGGCAGGTAATTAAGGAAGGAGGAGAGGGATGAACTGGTTTGGAAAACAAGTTTGGATTCCGGTGGTGGCCGGTTTTTTACTCTCGGGATTTCTGTATCTGTGGACTTACACAACCCACAGCGCAATTCTTTATTGGCCCCAGGCGATTGGCTTCTGGGTCAGTTTTTATGTATGGGGTGTTCATTCGGGGACAGATGCGGAATTTGCGACCGTAGTGATTCCAGTGAATGCCGTCATCTATGCGTGGGCAATCCTGATCGTTGGCATGTTTTGGAAAAAGGCCCCAAACTGAAAGAGAGGTGCGCAATGGCACGGCCGGAAAAATTAAGCGAAGCCGAAATTCAGGTGCGGCTGCCCAAGCTGCCGGGATGGAGCCTCGCGGAAGGAAAACTGCGGCGGGAATTTGCCTGCAAGGATTTTTCAGACGCCTTTGGAAAAATGACCCGCGTGGCCCTGGCCGCGGAGAGCATGAACCATCATCCCGACTGGTCCAACTGCTGGAACCGCGTCACCGTCGAGCTGTCCACGCACAGCGCGGGCGGATTGACGGAGCTGGATTTCACCCTGGCGGCAAAAATCAGCGGGATTTTCGAATCGTGAGCGCGCCCGCGCGAAAAAGTTTTCCCCGGAGAAACGCGCCGTGATCGGAGCGCATCACAGCTCGGCGGCTCTGCGCGGCCGTGTACTGGTGATTGTTCGCTGGGTCGCGGGCATCGCCCTGCTGGCCGCGCTCGTGCATTTTTTGCGTATCGAAGCGCTGCGCGAGGCGCTCGGCCGCGTCCCTGGAACACGCTTTCTCGTGGTCCTGGCCGGCTACCTGCTGGCCTACGCGCTGGGCATGCTCAAATGGCGCATGGTGGTCAACGCCGCCGGCGCGGGGTTGTCCGTCACCAGCAGCGCGCAGTGCTATTTCGGCGGACTCTTCGGCGATCTCTTTCTGCCATCCATCATTGGCGGCGACGTCGTGCGTCTTTCGGTGGGCCTGCGTAAAAGCCCGCGGCCCGCCGCGGTGCTCGCCGGGAATTTCGCGGACCGCCTCCTGGACCTGGCCGCGGACGTTACGCTCATCGTCGTGGGGCTGGTGCTCCTGCCAAGCCGTTCGGGGCTGGACTGGAAACTGATCGGCAACCGCGCCGTCTTTTTGCTGGGCTTGGCGGCGATCGCGGCCAGCGTACTGAGCTTCGGTCTGTACAAGCCGCTGCTGCGTGGTCGCTCGGTGCGCTTTCGCCGTTGGGTCGGAAAATTCCGCCACGCCTTTCGCAGCGTTTCGCGCCGCCCGGGCGTGCTCGTGGCCGGATGGTTCGGCGGCATGTGCGTGCAGGGCGGATTCCTGCTGATGACCGCGCTGCTGGGCGTCTCCTGCGGGCTGACACTGCCTCTGGTGGTGTGGATGTTCGCCTGGCCCCTGGCCAAGATCGCCGCGCTCGTGCCGCTGACGCAGGGCGGAATCGGCGTGCGCGAAGGCGCCCTGGTGGTGCTGCTGCGGCCGTTCGGCGCGGCGGCCCCGCTGGTTCTGGCCACGGGCCTGGTGGCCGAGGGAATCATCATTTGCGCGGGGCTGCTTTCGGGATTGCTGGCGCTGCTGCTGCGGGAAACGGAAGAAACGGCGGGTGAAGGACCGATTAGCGGTTGAGATACATCCGCGCCGGTTGCTGCTTGACTCTGGCGCGCACTGATTCAAAATGGATGTACCCCCTTCCAGAAGAATTGTGTGTCCAAGTGTGCGGCGGCGTTCCGTTTTCAAACGCTTCCGAGTGCGGCCTGTCCTCTCCAGACGCCGGTGTAAACACCACGCGCATGCGTGTGTGCATAGGGAGAGGCGGGCGTCCATGAACGAAGAACAAATTCCCAAGGAAAAATTGGCGGGGCCGAAGCGCGCTCGCAGAGGCGGTGAGGATATCGGGTGGACGAATGCGCCCATGCACGTGATGCTGGTGGAAGATCACATCGCCTACCGCCACCTGCTGCGGGACATTCTCGGGCGCCCGGGCCTTCCGGCCTATCACTTCGTGGAAGCGAACTGCCTCGCGGAAGCAATCACGGAAATCGAAGCGCAGCCGCCGCACCTGATCGTGCTGGATCTGGCGCTGCCGGATTGCCAGGGGATCAAGACGCTGCGCAAGCTGCGCGTGGCCGCGCCGGATATTCCCATCGTCGTTCTAACGGGGATGGACGACGAGGAACTGGGCATGCAGGCGGTGCAGGAAGGGGCCCAGGACTATCTGGTAAAAGGCCCGCAGAACACGCATCAACTGCCGCGCGCGCTGCGTTACGCGCTCGAACGCCACCGTCTGAAAACCGAAGAAGTGGAAGCGCAATCGATCACCGACGAACTCACCGGGCTGTACAACCGGCGCGGATTTTTTGCCTTGGCGCGGCGGCATTTCGATCTGGCGCAGCGCAAGGGCGCGAGCCTGCTGGTGCTCTACGCCGACCTGGACGGCTTGAAGGAGATCAACGACAGGCTCAGCTACGAAGAGGGCAACCACGCGATTCTGGAGGCGTCCACGATGCTGCGCGCGGCATTTCGCGCCACGGACATCGTGGCCCGCCTCGGCGGCGATGAGTTCACTGTCATGGCCACTGACGCCAGCGAACGCTGCGCCGCGGAGTTGCCCAAGCGCCTCCCGGCCATGATGAACGCGCGCAACAAGCGTCCGGGCCGCTCCTTCCTGCTTTCCATGAGCATCGGTTGCGCCGTCCTCAAGCCCGGCCAGGTGGCCGGGCTTGAAGAAATTCTGTCGCAGGCCGACCGCGCGATGTATGCGTGCAAAAAAACGCGCCGTGAAGCGGGCGGTTCGGTGATTGTGCCGCGCAACGCTTCCGCCGGGAAAGAGACCGGAACCGCGCCGGAAATCATTCCCGCCGGAGAGCGGCAGTTTGTTCCGGCCGAGCCGGGCAATCACGGGGCGCAGGCGACGCCGGGGAAAGTCACGCAGTGGCGCGGGCGCGTGGTGTAAGAGAAAGAGATTCCCGGAGCGGCTTTTCCCTCAAAAACTAAAGTTTTCCGCCCCTCCGCCGATAACTATGAGGCATCCCCCTCCGCCAGGGAGGGAGCGCAGGAGCCCATCATGAACACAGCGCACCAGACGGGAATGCTCGAGCGGATACTGACCGTGGCCTTTGAACGGCCGGTGGCGGCAACTTCGCCGGAAATCTTAAAGGACCCGCTGACGGGCGTCTACAACCAGCGCAGATTCGAAATTCTCGCCGCACACGCCATTCGCAAAGCCATCCGCAAATCGGGGCGTATGATTCTTCTGCGCGTGCGCGAAGAGCGCCTGGACGTCATCCGCCGCGAGCCCGGCCCGGACGCCGCCAACGCCCTGCTGTGCACCCTGGGCGCCGTCCTGCACGGCTGCTTCCGCGGCACGGACCTCGTGGCTCGGCTCGATAACGACGAATTTTACGTCCTCGCCGTGGACGCCATCGAAGAAAGCGCGGAGATGCTCCGCCTGCGCATCCTCAAGCGCGCCGAACTGGCCACCCACGCCGTTTCCTGGCGCAATGACATGACCCTGCACATCGAGGAGCGCTTCTGGTCCGCCGACGGCGAAGACCCCATCGAGGGTCTGTTCCTCAAGCCGGGAGAATCCGCCCCGCTGGTGGCCGCTCCCTCGGCCGCTCCGTTTTTCTGAGGACGAAAAATTCCTTTCCTCACTGAGCAGGGCCTGCTTCCCGCGGGCGCCCGCTCCCGGTCCGCCTTTGGCTGCGCCCGCGCCCTTTCCTGCGCTACTCTATGCTCATGAATCTGCGCTTCGACTGCGTTTTCTACTCGGTCAGCGACATGGACCGCGCTGTGCTCTTCTATGCCGATCTGCTGGGATTGCAACTCGTCTCCCGCGACGCCGTGGCGCGCTTCGATCTGGACGGCGTGCTCCTCGAACTGGTCCCCGCGAACGGCGCGCTTCCGGCGGCGGGCCAAGGCAACGCGCGGCTGTGCCTGCGCGTTGCGGACATGGCCCAGGCCCGCGCGGAGCTGCTGGCGCGCGGCGTGGCCACCTCCGAACCTCAAGACAAAGAGAACGGGCGGCTCTGTTCCCTGCGCGACCCCGACGGCAACGAAATCTGCCTGTGGGAATATTCCCGGACTTAGCCGCGCCTCGCTGTTTTCCATAATGCTGGCCGTTAGCGTAAAATAGACGTTTCGGCAGCAGCGTTTATTTCACCCAGGAGATTTCATGGCACAGGTCTACCCCTTTCGCGCGTTCCGCTACAACCCGGCCAAGGCCGATTTCAGCCGCGTCCTCACGCAGCCCTACGACAAGATTCCCCCCGCCATGCAGGAGAAATACTACGCGGCAGACCCCCACAATCTGATCACCGTGGAAAAGGGGCGCGTGCATGCCGATGACACGCCGCAGAACAATGTCTATACCCGTGCGGCCGCCGCGCTGAATGCCTGGATCGCCGGCAGCGTGCTCGTTCCCGACGCCGCTCCGTGCTTTTACGCCTATCTGCAGGAGTTCACCATTCCCGGGACGCAGGAAAAACGCACCCGCGTGAGCTTCATCGGCGCGGGCAAGCTCGAAGAGTACGAAGCGGGAGTGGTCTTCCGGCACGAGCGCACCCTGACGGGGCCCAAGGCCGACCGCCTGGAGTTGCTGCGGCACACCCAGACGCATACGGGACAGATTTTCATGATCTATTCGGATGCCTCCTGCCGCGTGGATGCGATTCTGCGCGAAGTGGCCGCGGCCGGCGCCCCGGCGACGGACGTGCTCGACGAATACGGCGTGGCCCACCGCCTGTGGCCCGTCTCCGACGCCGCCAAAATCGCCGAGATTCAAAAAGTGATGGCCGCGCAGAAGCTGGTCATCGCCGACGGGCATCACCGCTACGAAACGGCCATCAATTACCGCAACGAGCGCCGCGTCAAAGCCGGAGCGTCTTCCGCCGCCGATGCCCCGTATGAACGCACCATGATGACGTTCGTGAATACGTGTTCGAAAGAACTGACGATTCTGCCGACGCACCGCGTGGTCGCCAGCGTGAAGGATTTTTCCTGGGATACGCTGCGCGCCAGGCTGGCCCCGTGGTTCGAGATCGAAACGCTGCCGGGAGCAAACGCGGAAGAGCGCGCCGCATTCATGCGCAAACTGGTCTCGGAAAGCGCCAGGCGCGCCCTGGGCGTCTATGCCGGCGGCGGAAAAATTCATCTGCTGCGGCTGAAGGCGGGGACGGACATGGCCGCCCTGCTGCCGGGCGAAGATCCCATGCAGCGCGGGCTGGACGTGGTCCTGCTGCACCGCGGAATTCTGGAGCAGATGCTGGGCATCACCCCGCAGGCCGTAACTGCGGAAGCCAACCTGACCTACGAGCGGGAAGCGGCCACGGCCATGGAAACGGTGGACCGCGGCGCGGCACAGGCGGTCTTCCTGCTGAATGCCATGGATGCGGACGAAGTGATGCGCATCGCCACCGCGGGCGGCGTGATGCCGCAGAAGTCTACGGACTTTTTCCCTAAGATGCTGAGTGGAATCGCCCTGTACCGCGTGGATGGGTAGGGGCACGGCATGCCGTGCCCCCATGATGCTCCAACGGAATAGCGTTTAGAAGCTGGCGATGGCCGCGGCTTCGTTGTCGTTGACGTCGAAGACGGTCAGCAGCTTGGTGATCTGCAAAACTTCCTGAAACTTCTGCCCCAGATTGCAGAGCTTCATGGTGGCTCCCTGCGTCTTCGCGCTGTGATGCGTGGCCACCAGCGTGCCCAGGCCGGCGCTGTCGATGAACGTCACGTTGCTCATGTTCAGCACGATCTTTTTCTTTCCTTCCGCCAGCAGGGCCTTCACCTTCTCGCGCAGCGCATTGCTTTCCTCGCCCAGCACGATCCTGCCGTCCATCGCCACCACGGTCACGCCACTCACTTCATGGCTAGTCATTTTCAGTGCCACGTTCTTATCCTCCTGGTTCGATTGTTGCGGTGGCCTGCCCCAAACTGCGCGCCGGTCCGCTTCCGATTCAGTAGTAGTCCGAGCAGGACATGTAATACCCGCAGGTCCGGCAAATCAGCTTACAGCGCCGAGATTCCAGCTTTTGCGAGCAGACCGGACAGTACCGGGAAGGGTCTTCCCGGGGCGGTTCGGATGCCTGTTGCGAGGCAGCCGGAACCTTCTCCGAATCCGTCCTTACCATGTCTCCCACAGCTTGAAGGTTATAGCACAAGACCAATGGCAGGGGAAAGGAAACAAGCGGGGGGCTAGTTGCCGCGCGGCGGCAGGGGCGCGGGCATGACGTAGCTGGACTGGGCCGGCAGCCCCGCGCGTTCGAATTGCACGGTGCTGTGATGGATAGAGAATTGCTCGTGCAGGGCCTCCCGAATGGCTTTGAGGATGCGCTCGCTCTCGTCCATATGCATATCCGGGATGCGCACATGGCAGCTGAGCAGGGTATGGTCCGCGCCCAGCGTCCAGATATGAATGTCGTGCACTTCCTGCACGCCGGGCACCGCCAGGATGGCCTGGGCCACCCCGGCGACTTCCATGCCGTAGGGGCGTCCTTCCAGAAGGATATGCGCGGATTCGCGGAGGATACCGAGGCTCGACCAGAGAACCAGAGCGCCGATGGCCAGCCCCAGTAGCGGGTCGATCCACTGCGCGCCGGTGCGGTGAATCAGGAAAGCGGCGGCCAGAATGGCCACATTCGAAAGCGCGTCGCCGAAATTATGAATCAGCAGGCTGCGCAGATTCATGTCGTGCCGGCCGCGCACCAGCGAGAGCGTGATGCCCGCGTTGACCGCCAGCGCAGCCAGCGAGGTCCACACCATCCAGGATTCCACCACCTGCACGGGCGAGCGGAAGCGTTCGATGGCTTCATAGGCCAGCCACAGCGAGAGCAGAATCAGCAGGACCGCGTTGGTGAACGCCGCCAGGATTCCCGCGCGGTGATAACCGTAAGTCTTCTCCTCGTCGGCGGGGCGCTGCGCCCAGCGCATGGCCAGCCAGGAAATCCCCAGCGCGGGCACATCGGAAAGATTGTGCACCGCGTCATTGAGCAGCGCCACGGAATGGCCGAGGAAGCCTCCGAAAAATTCGGCAACGACCAGACCCAGCGTGGCCGCCATGGCCCACGCCAGAGTGGCGGGTCCGAGCGAATGCGAATGAGCGTGGCCGTGATCGTGGTGATGATCGTGCACGGATTCATTTTACTCAAGATTGGGAGAAGAGAGCGGAGTGTTTTGCGGCCGGGCGGAAGGCTTATTGGAGATTTTGACACTTTGCACGCGGGATGTAATTGACGCTGGGGGGCGGTACTGCGACTATCGAAACAGGCTGCGGGAGAAATGGGACCCGCGGGGTGAAGGGGAGAAAACGCCGGGCCGGGGGATGCACAAGGCCGGGCGGTCCCGCCAATGAAGGAAGCGCAGGCCAAACTGACGTTTTGGGGAGTGCGCGGGTCCACGCCGACGGTGGATCCGGCGACGTGGCGCTATGGCGGAAACACGCCGTGCCTGGATTTCGTGGCCCCGGACGGAACCCAATTTATTTTCGATTGCGGCACGGGACTGCGCATGCTGGGCAGCCGCTTGCAGGAGCAGGCCGGCTCCTTCGCTCCGGAAACGCACATCCTGGTGACCCACTATCACTGGGACCACATTCAGGGGCTGCCGTTTTTTTCGCCCTTCTACGTCGACCGCAACACGTTTCACTTTTACAGTTTCCAGTCAAAATTTCTGGGCCGCGACAGCCTCAAGCAGGTCTTCGAGGCCCAGATGGCCCTGCCGTATTTTCCCGTGGATCTCTCGGCCATGAGCGCCAAGCGCACCTTCCGCGAAGTGGGCGGAGGAGAAACTTTTCAGATCGGAACCACGAAAATCACCGCGCGCTGGCTCAATCATCCGCAGGGCGCCATGGGCTACCGCCTGGAAACCCCGGCGGGAATCATCGTCTACGCCACGGACAACGAGCCGGGCGACCCGGCGCTCGACCGCAGCCTGCGCGAACTGGCCGAAGGCGCGGACGTTCTTATCAATGACGCGCAGTTCACCCCGGAGCAGCTGGCGGGTTCGCGGCGCGGGTGGGGACATTCAACGTGGCAGGAAGGCGTGAAAGTAGCCAGGGAAGTGGGCGCGAAACGCCTGGTGCTGTTTCATCACGACCCGGATTCGACGGACCGCATCGTGGACGGCCTGCTGCGGCAGGCGCGCGGGGAATTCGAAAGCGTCTTCGCGGCCACCGAGGGCATGGTGATCACCCTTGGCGGGGCGGAGTCGGCCAATATTCACATCCCGGGTTCGCGCTCCTCGCTGCGGCGCGAAGCGCAGTTTCGCGCCACGGTCAGCGGCACGCGCGAGGACGGGCGCAGCTTCGAGGAAGAGACGGTGGTGCGGGACGTTTCCCTGCAAGGCGCGCTGATCCCCTTGAGCAATTGCCCGCGCCTGCAATCGGAGTTGCTGGTGGACATCGAAACGACGGGAACCGGCGGCGAGCGTCAGAAAATGCAGCTGCGTGGCTACGTCGTGCGCGTGGACCCCGACCGCGAAAAAGGCAGCGCCGCCGTGGGCGTGGTCTTCACGGACTGAGCGGCGCCAAGGCCCGCGAGCGAAAAATAAAAACTATTTTGCCTGCAGCGATTCGATGTAATCCGACAAATTCTTGATGCGCAGTTGCACCACGGCCGGCGTGCTGCGATGCGTGTGCAGCGAGCTGAGCAAGCGGCCCCAGACGGGCATCTCCGCGGAGCCGTGGGCGGGGGCGCTGGCGCCGAACGTCAGAACCGCGACGACGTGCGTGGCCGGATATTTCCCTCCGTTGTTTTTGGCCAGCAGCGACAAATCCGGCGGCGGCGTTTTCAGCGCGGAAGCCGCGGGGCCGCCGCCCTTGCCGTCGAGCCCGTGGCAGGCGGCGCAATATTCCTTGTACATCTCTTCCCCGGAGGAAGCCGAAGTGGGCTTGACGGGCACTTTTTCGATCACTTTCTTCGGTGATGTTTCAGGAGCCTGCGGACGGGACCAGGCGGCCAGCGCGGGGAGCAGAAGCAGAGATAGTCCCAGCAATTCGAATCGTTTCATCACGCACCTCAAGGTGTGCCTTCCCCGCGATCAGCGGTTCAATGCACGATTTTTGTAAACGGCATTTCCTTGAAATTGGATACCGAACAGACGCACGCGTCTGTGACCGCCATCACTTACGGATGGAGAGCGGGTTAGCGGAGACCGGCGATTTGTTGGTCGAGATGCTTGAGGGCGGCTTCGAGCGTGGCCTTGTAGCGCGGATTGGTGGTGGCTTCCATATCGGCCACGACTTTTTTGCGAGAGAGTTCGAGGACGTCGCGCTGGCGCTTGACATCCAATTGGTCGGCTTTATCGGCGCTGGCGGCTGCGGCCGCGGCGCCTTTCTTTGCGTTATCCACGGCTTCCTTCTGTGCTTCGACGGACTTGCTTTCCCATCCCCTGGCCATACACCCATTTTGACACAAATCTGGTCCGCGTGGGGGACGGAGAGAGAAACAATTGGTGCGGCTGTGGAAACAGCAGGGACAGGTAACACGAAAGGGACATGGCGTAGTCGCTGGGCAGGCGAAAAGAAGAAACGCGGCGGCTCAGGGTTTCAGGGCGGCAATCTCGCGCATGCGCGCGAAGGCGCGGCGCACGTGCGGAATGGTGATGGAGCCGCCGACGATGAGCGAGACGTTCAGGGCGTCGATGAGTTCGGCGCGGGTCCAGCCTTCTTCGGCGCAGCGCACCAGATGGTAGGTAATGCAATCGTCGCAGCGCAGAACCATGGAGGCGGTGAGGCCAAGGAGTTCCTTGGTCTTGGTGGAAAGGGCTCCGGGTTCGTAGGCCTGGTGGTCCAGCGCGAAAAAGCGTTTGATGCCGAGATGGCCGCAGCCGAGGATTTCCTCGTTGAGATCGGCGCGGTTTTTCTGAAAGTCGTCGAGGCTGTCGGGCATGGCTCCTCCGGGGAAATACTGTACCAGAAGAGGGCGGAAGGTGGCGGGGGAGGGGAGAAGGGGGAAAGCCGAAGGAGGGCGAGGAAGGTTCTATTGACAAAAAGCACTTTATCAAACAAAGTATGAGCCAGAAGACACGAGCCACCAGTCGTGTCCGCGCGGCGGCAAATTCTGCACACGAGGAGAAACACGCTTATGTTTAAACGCATCGCCGCAATCTGCTTCATTTTTTTCTGCACGGCCGTGGCCTGGGGCATTCTGGGTTCAACCATTTTCTACCGCACCTATGAGGGCGGCGATTCCCTTTCCGCGCGGGTGGCTTCCACCTGGGGCACCGCGCAGGAGCAGGAGCCGCCGGCCATCCGCTACCGGAAACAGATCGAGCGGGTGGTGGAGAGCGAGGAAAAGGGGCAGAAAGTGACGCGCACGGTGAAGAGCAGCGTGGACGTGAAGCCCGGGCTCGACAGCAGCCGGATTTCCGCGGATTTCCACCTGGATTACCGGCAGAAGGGATTGCTGTGGTTCAGCACCTACACGGTGGGGTTCGCGGGCGACTACGGTTTCCGGAATCCCTCGGAGCAGGAAGAAACGTTTTATGTGACGCTGCCCTTTCCGGCCAAGCAGGCGGTCTATGACAACGTGGAACTGAGCCTGGACGGGAAACCGCTGGCGGTGACGATCACGGACGCGGGAGTGAGCGCGCAGGGTCCTGTCGGCGGAGGAAAAACGGCGGTGCTGCGGGCCGTTTATCATTCGCGGGGACTGGACCGCTGGAGCTACAAACTGGGCGAAGGGGTCACGCAGGCCAAGGATTTTCAGCTGCAGATGACCACGAACTTCGGCGGCTTCGATTTTCCGGACAACACGCTTTCACCGACGGAAAAAAAGGCCGCGGGGAAGGGCTGGGAACTGGACTGGAAATACCAGAACCTGGTGACAGGATTTCAAATTGCGCTGAAGATGCCGCAGAAGCTGCAGCCGGGGCCGCTGGCGGGGCGCATCAGTTATTTCGCGCCGGTGTCCCTGTTTTTCTTTTTCTTTCTGGTCTTCCTGCTGACCACGCTGCGGGGCATCGATCTGCATCCGATGAACTATTTCTTTCTGGCCTGCGCGTTTTTCTCCTTTCACCTGCTGCTGGCCTATCTGGCGGATCACATTTCGATTCACTGGGCGTTCGTGATTTGCTCGGCGGTCTCGATTTTCCTGGTGGTGAGTTATCTGCGGCTGGCGGTGAGCCTGCGCTTCGCGGCGGTGGAGGCGGCGCTGGCGCAATTGATCTATCTGGTGCTGTTCTCCTACGCGTTCTTCTTCGAAGGGATGACCGGACTGATCGTGACCATTGGGGCCATCCTCACGCTGTTTGTGATCATGCAGGTGACCGGAAGAATCCGCTGGTCGGAGAAGTTCCTGGCGCCGGGGAAGTAGCCGGGATTTAGCAATGAAAAAATGGTTCCGTCCCGGAAGAAAACCTCCGGGACGGAACTTCCTGTTTAGAAGCGGTAAGAGAGGCCCATGGAAAAGGCCGGGTAGTACTTGATGATTTTCAGGTCGTTGTTGATTTTGGTTTGCTGGGCCTGAATTTGGCTCTGGATGGCGGGGTCGGTGGCGACGTTGTAGCAGAGAAGAACGGCAATCGGATCGCAGGCGGAGCCGTTGAGGGCCAATTGGGCCTTGGGCGAGCCCTGAAAGATGATGCCGCCTTCGATGTGGAAGCTGAAGTGGCTCTTGCGGGGAACCATATTGCCGAAGCCCCAGCGGATCATGGGAGCGGCCTTGTTGAGCAGGATGGTGGCGTTGCCGTTGATGGGGTCGGCGGGATCGCTGACGAGGGGAAGGCCGTTGAGGGTGAAGGTGTTTCCGCCGGGAACGAAAGCGGTGGCAACGATTTTGTTGCCGTTATAGAGGAGCAGGCCGGGGCTGACGTGGAAGCTCTTGAAGAGGAAGATGTCCACCAGGGCTTCGGCGGAGCGGAAGCGGATCGCGCCATCGTACTGGATGCCGTTGCTGACCATGCGATGGCTGACGTTCAGGCCGTTCAGGCCGGCGCGGACATTGAAGCGCGAGCCGATGCCGATGCCGGCTTCGACGCCCAGGCCGAGGCTGGAAGCTTTTATGCCGACAGCGAAGGGGATGGCGCGGCCGCTTTTCTTGTGCTTGGAAGAGGGTTCGGCGTTCGCGGGCCGGGGAGAAAGAAGCGCGGCGAGAGACAGAACGAGAAGAGCGGCAAAGGCGAAACGGCGGAAATGGAACATGAATCCTCCAAAAATTCAAAGATTGAATACGCACGCGGCTGGAGCATTGCATTCATTGTGATGCGGCGGAGACGGGGGAAGAAGTCTCGGCGGAAGCAGCCGATACGAAACGATAACCCCTGTACCGGCGGTCAGGGTTTGGGCGCGGGTTCGGCGGGGACGCGGGTGGCTTGCCAGGCAATGACTTGCCAGCGGTTATTGCGTTTGAGGAAGGTGGCGGTGTTGCGGAAATAGGCCAGTTCGGTTTTGCCGTCTTTTTCGGTGTGCTGGATGAGGCGGAAGTTGAGGATGGCCATGCCGGCGTAGGGATGGATGGTGATGTCGTCGGCGCCGTAGGTGGCGGCGGGTTCGTTGGGTGCGGGAGCGCCGAGGCTTTTCATGATGTCGGATTTGGTGACGGTGACGCCGGCGGAGCGGGTGTAGAGGACGTCGTCGGCGAAGAAACTATCGAAGACGCGGGGGTCGGAGCGGGGCACGGCGGCGAGAAAGTCGCGGAGCAGGGCGGTGATCTGGGCGGCAGTGTCCGGTTGAGCGGGCGGGGCGGATTGCGGCGGGGCGCCCGCGAAGAGAAGAGGAATGCCGGCGAACGCGAAGCAGAGAAACACAAGAGAAGTTCTGAGCGGCCTCATTTTCGAATCCTTTCTTCCTGTTTCCACTTTTCCGATTAACTCCCGCGCGAACTATTTGGCGATGATTTTGCCGGGGCGCGCGCCGGTGGGTTTTCCGGCGGCCCACACGAGTTCGCCGGAGACAAAAACTTTTTCGATGCCCGTGGGGAGCGCGAAGGGATCGGCGAAGGTGGAGCGGTCGATGACCGTGGCGGGGTTGAAGAGAACCAGATCGGCGACGGCGTTTTGGCGGAGCGTGCCGCGGTCTTTCCAGCCGAGGCGCTGGGCGGGGAGGGAGGTCATTTTGCGGACGGCTTCGGGAAGAGTAAGCCAGCCCTTTTCGCGGACGAAGAGGCCGAGGACGCGGGGAAAGGTTCCGGCGCCGCGGGGATGGCGCATGCCGATGCCGCCGTCGCTGGCGACCATGACCCAGGGTTGCTGGTAGAAGGCTTTGATATCGCTCTCGATCATGGACTGGCCAATGATGCCGGCTTCGGTTTTGGCGGCCGTGCCTTCGCGGTAGAGGCGGATGTACATCTCGACGGGGGAGATGCCGGCGAGTTTGGCGAGTTCTTCGATGGTGTGATTTTCGTAGGCGGTGTTGGGCGCGAAATTGGTGATGGTGATGTGGGAGGCGCCGCCATTATCGGCGAGGGCTTTTTCGACGCTCTTGGGATTTTCGTACTGCTTATCGGGAACGATGACGTTGAGGCCGGAGTGCCAGGCGTCGTAGGGATAGCAGTCGGCAAGGAAATCGACGCCGCGCTTGCGGGCGTCCTCGATGATGCGGATATATTCGGCGGATTTGCCGAGGACGGCGGTGGTGCCGAGCTTGATGTGGGAATGCTCGACGGGAATATGGGCGCGTTCGGCGATGGAGATTTCTTCCTGAAGGGCGGCGAAGGACTTGTCGCCCTCGTCGCGGATGTGAGTTTCATAGAAGCCGCCGTATTTGGCGGAGGCGGCGGCGAGCGCGACGACTTCGTCGGTGGAGCTGTAGCTGCCGACTTCGTATTCCAGGCCGGAGGAGAAGCCGATGGCGCCTTCGCGCATGGACTGTTCGACGAGCGCGGCCATCTTGACGATTTCCTCGGGCGTGGCAATGCGCTTGTAGTCCTGGCCCATCACGGCGATGCGCACGGCTTCGTGGCCGATGAGCGTGGCCAGATTGAGAGCGGGAGGATCTTTGCGGTGGGCTTCGAGCCAGGAACCGATGGGCCAGGGAGAGCCGCCATCGGGGCCGAGGACGACGGTGGTGATGCCCTGAGCAAGCTGGGTTTCGGCGAGAGGGTCGGCGGCGATGCCTTCGGCGGAGTGATTGTGAATGTCGATAAAGCCGGGAGCGAGGACCAGGCCGCGGGCATCAATGACGCGCTCGCCCTTGGCGGGGCGGAAATTGCCGACCTTGACGATTTTGCCGTCGCGGACGCGGACGTTTGCCAAGCGCAGAGGAGCGCCGGTGCCGTCGGCGAGCTGCGCGCCGGTGATGACGAAGGAGGGGGAGTTTTCCTGGGCGTGGAGGGCGGGAGAGGCGGCGGCCAGGAGCAGAAGAGCGAGAAGAGCAGTGAGCCGGGAAGTAAAAGACATTCGATCTCCAGTCGAGCGTGCTAAGGATGCAACGCGCAGTATGACGTGTTGCGGAAGCGAATTACAAATCCAAGAGAGATTACCGCAAGGGAGAGGGAAGGGCTAATCCAATTTAGGAGCGAGGGCGCGGGTGCGCAGGCGATGCCAGATCACGATGAGGATGACGGAGGCGGCGAAGATGAGGGTGGAGACGGCGTTGATTTCGGGGGTGATGCCGCGGCGGAGGCGGGACCAGATTTCGAGGGGAAGAGTATTGTCGCGGCCGATGAGGAAGAAGGAGACGGCGATTTCGTCCATGGAGAGGGTGAAGATTAAGAGGGCGGAGGCGATGAGGGGAAGGCGCAGACCGGGGAGAGTGACGCGCCAGAAGGTGGTCCAGGGGGTGGCGCCGAGGTCGAGGGAGGCTTCTTCCAAGGAGCGGTCGAGTTTTTGCAGGCCGGCGAAGAGTTCGGTGGTGGCGACGGAGATAAGGGCGGTGCCGTGGCCGAGGAGGACGGTGAGGAGACTGAGTTTAAGACCGGCGAAGACGGCGAACATGAGCAGGGAGAGGCCGGTGATGAGGCCGGGAAGGATGAGGGGAAGAAGAACGAGGCGGCGGAAGAGATTTTTCCCCGGGAAATCGGCGCGGTCGAGGGCGAGGGCGGCTAAGAGGCCGAGGGAGAGGGAGATAACGATGCTGGCGGCGGCGACGAGGAGGCTGTTGAGGAGGGCGTCCCAGAGGGAGGAGTCGGCGAAGAGCAGGCGGTACCAGGCGAGGGTGAGGTGATGAGGGGGAAAGCCGCCGACGCCGTCGCGATTGAAGGAGTAGGCGATGAGAACGAGGATGGGGAGATAGAGGAAGGCGAAGACGGCGAGGGAGTAGGAGGCGAGGAGAGGAGCGCGGTTTGTGGAGCGGCTCATCGGGAGGCTCCGGTGTGGGACCAGCGCTTTTCGAGGCGCTCGGTGAGGAAGAGGATGGCGAGGATGAGCAGGAGGATGCTCATGGAGATGGCTGCGCCGAGGGGCCAGTCATAGGCGGCGCCGAAGAGGCTTTGGACGATGTTGGCGATCATGAGGCCGGAAGGACCGCCGACGAGGAGGGGAGCGAGGAAATCGCCGAGGGTGAGGAGGAAGGCGAAAGTGGAACCGGCGAGGAGGCCGGGAAGGGAGAGAGGAAGGATGACGCGCCAGAAAGTAGAGCGAGGACCGGCGCCGAGGTCGTGGGAGGCTTCGAGGAGCGGACGGGGAATGTGTTCGAGCGCGGCGTAGATGGGGAGAAAGACGAAGGGAGTGTAGATGTGGGTGAGCATGAGGACGACGGCGAAGGGGCTATAGAGGAGGAAGCCGGCGGGCTCGGAGGTGAGATGGAGATAGTGGAGAAAACCGTTGAGGACGCCGTCGGTACCGAGGATGGTTTTCCAGGCGTAGCCGCGGACAAGATAGCTGACCCACAGAGGAACGATGACAAGTTGATAGAGGAGTTCCTTGCGTGGGCCGGCGTGGAAGGAGAGGTAGTAGGCGAGGGGATAGGCGAGCAGGATAGAAAAAAGAGTGACGGAAGCGGCGATGCGCAGGGTGCGGAAGAAGACCTGGAGATAGACAGGATGAGTGAGGAGGGTGCGGTAGTTGGAAAGATTCCAGTCGTGGACGAGGAGGCCCTGGCGAACGGCCCAGAAGGAGTGGGCCAGCATGAGGGCGTAGGGAAGAAGAAGGAAGACGGCGACCCAGGCGAGGGGCGGGATGGAGACGAGCGATTTGTAGAGGCGTGAGTACATAGCGGCTACGATTCGCGGACGGGGATGGCGTCCTGGGGGAGAAAGAAAAAATTGTGTTCGGTGGCGGCGGCGAGGGTGGCTGGATCGCTGGGGGCGGTGCGCACGCGGAGGAGTTGGGAGCCGGCGGAGATTTCGAGGAGTTCGCTGGGGCCGGCGTAGATGCGCTGGAGAATGGAAGCGCGGAAGAGGACGGCGCCATCGGGAACGGGCTCGGTGGCGAGGCGGATGGATTCGGGGCGTAATGAAAAGAGAGCTGGGCCGTCGGGGAGCGCCAAAGAGGGAAAAACAGTCCAGCGGAGGGAGCCGCAGAAAAAAGAGTTGGAGCGGAGTTCGCCGCGGAGGAGATTGGTCTGGCCGATGAATTGGGCGGCGTAGGCGGTGGCGGGGCGGGAATAGATTTCGCGGGGGGCGGCGACCTGTTCGAGCGAGCCGTTACGGAGGAGAGCGATGCGGTCGGAAAGGGCCATGGCTTCGTCCTGGTCGTGGGTGACGAAGAGGAAGGTGATGCCGACTTCGCGCTGGAGGGATTTGAGTTCGGACTGCATCTGTTTGCGAAGATTGGCGTCGAGAGCGGAGAGGGGTTCGTCGAGGAGGAGGAGCTGGGGGCGGTTGATGAGGGCGCGGGCGAGGGCGACGCGCTGCTGCTGGCCGCCGCTGAGCTGGGCTGGGCGGGCGGAGGCGAAGTCGGTCATTTTGACCATGCGCAGGGAGTCTTCCACGCGGGAGGAGATTTCGGCGGAGGGGGCGCCGGTGACGCGGAGACCGTAGGAGACGTTGTCGCGAACATTGAGATGCGGGAAGAGGGCGTACTGCTGGAAGACGGTGTTGACGCGGCGGCGGTAGGGCGGGAGGGTGTCGAGGCGTTTGCCGCGCATCCAGATTTCGCCGGAGGTGGGTTGCTCGAAGCCGGCAATGAGGCGCAGGAGCGTGGTTTTGCCGGAGCCGCTTTCGCCGAGGAGGGTGAGGAATTCGCCGGGGAGGATGTCGAGGGAGAGGGATTTGAGGACTTCGGCGGGTCCGAAGCGTTTGGAGATGGCGCGGACTTCGAGGAGAGAAGCGGCGTTTGTAAGAACAGGAGATGGAACGGAGGAGGTCACTGAGCGGCTTTGACCTCGTTCCAGATTTCGTTGTATTGGGCGCGGCGCGGGACGTCCTGCCAGAAATAGATGCGCTGCATGTAGGCGCCGGGGTCGTCGAGGTGCAGGGACTTTTTTTCCTCGTGGGTCATGAATTTTGCGGCGGAGGGATTGGCGGGGACGTAGCCGGTGACGGCGGTGACCTGTTTCTGGGTCTGGGCCTCAATCATGAATTCGAGAAAGGCGTGGGCGAGTTCCTTGTGTTCGCTGGCGGCGGTGATCATGAGATGGTCGATCCAGCCGGTGGTGTTTTCGCGGGGAATGGTTTCGCCGATGGGGAAGGAGGATTTGCGGAGCTGTGCGGTCATGAGCGGCCAGCCCATGGCGATGGTGACTTCGTGGTTCTGGAAAAGATTGGTGAGTTCGCCGCCGGTGGTCCACATCTTGCGGATGTTGGGTTTGAGGGCGAGAAGTTTGGCTTTGACGGCGGCGAGTTGCGCGTCGGAAAGATTGTAGAGCTGGCCGGGGTCGGGCTTGTCGTAGCCGAGAACCTGGGCGGCCATGTAGATGGTGGAGAGGTCGTCCCAGACGGAGACTTTGCCTTTGAGCTGGGGGTCCCACAGGACGGACCAGGAATCGGGGGGCTGGGAGAAGGCGGAAGTGTCGTAGAGGAGCGGGTCGGGGCCCCACATGAAGGGAACGCCGAAGACGCGGCCGTTGGATTTGACGAGGGGGAGGGCGCGGAGTTTCGCGGAGAGCTGGTCGTAGGAGGGAAGCAGGGCCATATCGAGGGGAGCGGCGAGGCCGGTGGAGGCGAGCATGGCGGCGACGTCGCTCGAAGGAGAGATGACGTCGTAGTTGGAGGCGCTGCCGCCACGGAGCTTGGCGACGAGTTCGTCGCTGGAGCCCATGTAGGAGGCGACGACCTTGCAGTGGTGGGCTTCTTCAAAGGAGTGGACGAAGGAAGGGTCGGCGTAGCCTTCCCATACGAGCAGGCTGAGGGTGGGTTCGTTCTTTTGGCGGCAGGCACCCAGGGCGAACGCCAGAAAAAGAATGGCGGCGAAGAGGGCGAAGCGATTTATTTTCATGAGTGCTCCCGAGCGGGTGGCGGTCACTTGGTCTCCGCCTGATAGACGACCGAGCCGTTGACCATGGTGAGAAGAACCTTGGTGGCGGCGATTTTGTGGGGGTCAATTTCGAAAAGGTTTTGCGAGATGATGATGAGGTCGGCGAGCTTGCCGGGTTCGAGCGAGCCTTCGGTGGATTCGCGGCGGCCGGCGTAAGCGGCGCCGAGGGTGTAGCCGAGGATGGCTTCGGGAACGGAGAGGCGCTGGGAGGGAACGAAGCCGGCGGCGGGGGCGCCTTCGAGAGTTTGGCGGGTGACGGCGGTTTGCAGGCCGATCCAGGGGTCGAGAGTGACGACGGGCCAGTCGCTGCCGAAGGTGTAGCGGCCGCCGGCGAGAGCGATGCTGTGCCAGGACCAGGCGCGGGAGGTGCGGTCGGGACCGGCGTTGCGCGCCCAGACGGCGTTGAGGTTTTCGTTGGGGTAGGAGTGCAGGGGCTGCATGCTGGCGATTATGCCGAGCTGGCCGAAGCGGGGAATGTCTGAGGGGCTGATGGTTTCGATGTGCTCGATGCGCGGGCGGCGGCCGGAGGTGTGATTCACTTTTTCGGCGTTTTCGTAGCCGTCGAGGGCGGTGCGGACGGCGAGTTCGCCGATGGAGTGGGTGAAGAGTTGCAGGCCGCGTTTATCGAGTTCAGCGACGGCGGCGTTGTATTTGGCGGGTTCCCAGAAAAGTTTGCCTTTGGTGGAGGGATCGTCGGTGTAGGGAGCGAGCATGGCGGCGGTGTGGGCTTCGATAACGCCATCGAGCATGAATTTGACGGCGTTGGTGTCAATCCAGTCGTCGTGGAATTTTTTGCGGGCGGATTCGACGGCGTCGATGTCCTGGGGGCGGAGTTGGGGAGGATCTTGGAAATAGGCGATGGTGAAGCGCAAGGTGAGGTCGCCCGCGCGGCGGAGTTCGTCGTAGAGATCGAGGACTTCGAAATCGCCGCCGGCGCTATGGACGCGGGTGAGGCCGTTGCGATTGGCCCAGCGAATGCCGGCGCGCAGGGCGGCGAGTTTGTCCGCGCGGGTGGGTTTGGGGACGACATTGGCGACGAGATTCTGCGCGGACTCTTTCAGGGCGCCGGTGGCTTCGCCGGTTTGGGGATCGCGGACGATGACGCCATTGGGCGGGTTGGGGGTATCGCGGGTGATGCCGGCGAGGGCCAGGGCTTTGGAATTGGCCCAGTAGCTGTGGCCGTCGTAGCATTCGAGGAAAACGGGGCGGTCGGAAATGACGTCATCAATCTGTTTTTTGTTGGGCAGGGCGACTGCGCCGAAAGAGGAATAGAGCCATCCGCGGCCGAGAATCCAGCCGGTGCCGGGATGGGCGGCGGCGTAGTCGCGGAGGCGCTGCTGCATTTCGGCGACGTTGTTGGTGTCGTCGAGGCTGACCTGGTCGAGGCTGAAGGCGCCCGGGAGGAAATGAACATGGGAGTCGGTGAAGCCGGGAAGAACCAGGTGATCGTGGGCGTCGAGAGTTTTCGTTTGGGGGCCGCGGAGTTTTTCGATTTCGGCGGAGGAACCGACGGCGACGATTTTACCGGCGCGGATGGCCAGGGCTTCGGCCCAGGGCTGCTGCGGGGAGAGGGTATAGATCTTGGCGTGAAGGAGAATGGCGTCGGCGGGAGCGGGAGGAGCGGCCTGCGCGGAAGAAATAACGGCGGAGAAAAACAGGAGCGCCGCGGCGGAAAGAAGGCGGGGGAGACGCGCTGAGTTCATGGAACACCTCATCGGAGATTGGCTGACTCGGGCATGATAACGGTTCGGTGGATGTTTTTCACGGAGAGAAATCGCGGGCCCGTCAGAAGGAGGGCGGGGTGTTGATCCACAGCAGGCAGGTTTCGGTGCGGCCGGAGTTTTTCCAGCGGTGAGGGACGGAGCTTTGGAAGCAGAAGCTGTCGCCGGGGCCGAGGAGATAGTGTTCGGTTTCGTTAAGCCAGAGTTCGAGTTTTCCCTTGAGGATGTGCAGGAACTCCTCGCCGACGTGGGTGTAGGATTCGCCGCTGCCGCCGCCGGGCTGAATGCGGAAGAGATGCGGTTCGAGGGAGGTGTTGCCCCAGGCGAGAAGCTCCATGCGCACGCCGGGAGTGGTTTCGAGGACTTTGCGCTGCGCGGGGGAGACGAGAAGCTGATTTTGGCCGGACGGCTCGAAGAAGGAGAGGAGATTGGTTTTGTAGAAGCGGGCGATGCGTTTGAGAGTGGCGATAGAGGCGCGCATCTGGCCGCGTTCGAGGGCGCTGAGGAAGCCGGTGGAGACGGATGTGGAGCGGGCGACTTGAGCGAGGGAGAGGCCGCGGGCGAGACGCAGGCGGCGGAAGCGGTGGCCGGGGTGGGCGGCGCTTTCGGAGGCGGCGGGAGGAGCGCCGCGTTTGAGGATATGCACGACGGCGGCGGGATTGAGGCCGCGGGAGCGGCGAAGAAAAATGGCGCGCTGGAGGAGGCGGACGTCGGCGGGGGAATAGAGGCGGTATTTGCCGGAGGAACGGCGGGGAGAGAGGAGGCCGAGAGTTTCCCAAGCGCGGAGAGCGGAGGAAGAGATGCCGACGCGTTTGGCGACGTCGCTGATGCGCAGGTGCTGGGAAGCGCGAGCGGGGCGGCGGGCGGCAGGATTCTTTTTGCTTGACAGGAACATGGGCATTCACTAACCTTGCTGGATTATAGTAAGGTTCAGGGTGCGTAGCAAGGTGGAAATCTTCAAATCGCGGGGGTGCGAGATGAGCGGGAACAACAAGAGGACAGGATTTATGGGATTGCTGGCGGCGATGCTGCTGGCCGTGCTGTTGATGGCGCCGATGGGCCTGGCGCAGAGCACGGGCGGGCGCATCCGCGGAACGGTGATCGATTCGAGCGGTGGTTCGGTCGCGGGGGCGAAAGTCACGCTGACGAACGAGGCCACGGGCACAAGGCGCGATGCGGAGAGCAGCGGGTCCGGCGAGTATATGTTCCTGGAAGTGCCGGTGGGCATCTACGACGTGGAAGCGCAGATGGCCGGATTCAAGAAGTATGTGCGCAAGGGGATCACGCTGGAATTGAACCAAGTGCTTTCGCTGGACATCACGCTGCAAGTGGGCGGAGCGAGCGAGACGGTGGAAGTGACGGGAGCGCCGCCGCTGGTGGACACGACGTCGACGCAATTGGGCGCGGTGGTGAATGAGCGGTCGGTGACGGAGCTGCCGCTGGCGCAGCGGGACACGTATCAATTGCTGTCGTTGCAGCCGGGCGTGCAGTCGACGCTGGGCGTGGACGGCGTGTTCGGCAGCGACAAGGCCGGGGTGGTGAGCGTGAACGGCGGGCGCGGGCGGGATAACAACTTCACGGTAAACGGGGGCGACGGCAACGACCAGTTCGCCAACCTGCCGGCGGTGCAGCCTTCGCCGGACACGATCGCGGAATTCCGCATGCTGACGAATACGTTTGACGCGGAATACGGGCGGAATTCGGGCGCGGTGATCAACGTGGTGACCAAGTCGGGGACGAACGACTGGCACGGAAACGTTTACGATTATTTCCGCAACCAGAATCTGAACGCCAAGGGATTTTTCGATTCGTCGAAGCTGGATTACCTGCAGAATCAGTTTGGAGCGACAATCGGCGGGCCGCTGCGGAAGGACAAGACGTTCTTCTTTGCGTCGTTTGAGGGCGACCGGAAGCGCAAGGGCACCTCGTCGGACACGGTGACGATGCCCACAGCGGCTGAGCGCACCGGAGATTTTTCGGCGGGCGGAGGGTTTGCTGGAATTTTGTCCAATTCGAATATCTTGAACAATCGACCCGGTTGCGACGCGGCCATTGCGGGCCTGGGCGGTGCGGCCCCCACGGACGGGATTGATTATGCTTCGGTCTTCCCCACAGGCGTGATTCCCACGGCTTGCATGGACCAGACGGCGCTGGATTTGATGAGTTTGGTGCCGCAGGCCAACCGTCCGGACGGGACGTGGCAGGGAGTGCCGCTGGGACATGAGCGCAGCAATCAGTTCACGGTCAAGGTGGACCATGAACTGACCAGCAAGCAGCACCTGACGGGATACTATTATTTCACGCAGCACTACCTGGCCAAGCCGTTTGCGAAATTCCAGGCGGGCGGAGGGAACATTCCCGGCTTTGGGGACTTGACCGATGAGCGTACCCAGCAGATCAACGTCAGCCACACGTGGCAACTGGGAAGCAACGGGGTGAACGAGGCGCGGTTTACGATGCTCCGCGTGGGACAGGGGACGTACCTGCACCCGCAGCGCACCAGCCTGGTGGGGGATTCCTGTCCGCAAGTGGTGGCCAATGACTGCTTCATTGACCCGAACAATCCGAACAACACGAACAATTCGGGGCTGGGCGTTTATCCCGGGCTGGGGGCCACGCGGGAAGGCCTGCCGTTCATATCGATCGCCGGCGGATTCTCGATGGGCAATAACTTCGAAGGGGAACTGCCGCAGAAGGGGAATAGCTACCAGTTTACGGACAGCTACGGCAAAGTGATGGGCAAGCACAGCCTGAAGTTCGGGGCGGACTTCCGCATCCAGCACTTCGACCAGCGGCTGTATTTTGACGTGAACGGAGCGTTCTACATTTATGGAGGCGGGCCGAACGATCCGATGTATCAGAACATGTATCCGAACTTCCTGCTGGGGCTGAGCGACACGTACATTCAGGGCTCGGCGCAGGATGAACTGGTGCGCAGCAAGGCGGCCTACCTGTTTGCGCAGGATAGCTGGACCATCACGCCGAATTTGACGCTGAACTACGGAATTCGGTGGGAGTTGAATACCCCACTCACGGACAAGGGGCAGAAGGTGCAGACGTTCCATCCGGGGCAGAATTCGACGATTTATCCTTGCAAGCTGAACGCGACGAATCTGTACTACGATCCCAGCCAGGCGGACGGAGGGTGCAGCCAGGCCGGCTTTGCGCCTACGGGCGTGGTGGTTCCGGGAGACCCCGGCGTGCCGCCGGGGCTGACCAATTCGTACTACAAGGCGTTTGCGCCGCGCATCGGACTGGCGTGGAGTCCGGGCGGCGACGGCGCGCTGGGGAAGCTGTTTGGCCGGAAGGGACAGACCAGTGTGCGGGCGGGATTCGGCATGTTCTATAACCCGATCGAGCAGTTGGTGCTGGAACAGTTCAGCGCGGAGCCGCCGTTCGGTGGAAGCACGAGCATCTATAACACGATGCTGAGCCTGCCGTTCCTGTCTCAGGATGGGGTTACGACGGCGCCCAACCCGTTCGGCGGGATACTGAATCCGCCGCGCGGCACGGCCGTGGACTGGTCGGTGTTCCGTCCGATGCTGTTCTACGGACAGTGGCCGGCGAACATGAAGTCGCAATACGCGGAGCAGTATAACTTCACGATTCAGCGGGAGATCGTGAAGGACCTGGTCTTCCAAATCGGGTACGTAGGCCGTCAGGGGCACCGCCTGCTGGCGACGCGTGATCGCAACCCGGGCAATGCGCAGACCTGCCTGGACCTGAACGCGACACTGGGAGCAGGAACCTGCGGGCCGTGGGGCGAAGACACTCCCTATTACATCGACCCCGGAACTGTCATCGCTGCGCAGGGGTTGCATCTGCCGTACAACAATGCCCCCGGAGGTGTTCTATTCATTCCGGGAGGCACGGTGGTGGGGGCGGGGGGCATCACACTGGTGGGAATCCGGCCGTATTCCTCGCCGAATTGCCAACCGCTGACCGGGGTTGGCTGCCCGGTTGACGGTCTCCCGGTGATCACCAGTATTTTCTCGCAGGATACGATTGCGAGTTCGTCGTACAACTCGCTGCAGGCCAGCCTGGAAAAGCGCTTCTCGCACGGCGTGCAATTCCAGGGATCGTACACGCTGGGAAAATCGCTGGACTATGCTTCGACGTTTGAAAGCCTGGTGGACCCCTACAACATGGCGCGGGACCGCTCGCTTTCGATCTTTGACGCCAAGCACCGGTTTGTCTTCAGCTTTAACTGGGAACTGCCCATAGCGAAGCATGAAGGTTTTATGGGCAAGGTGGTGAACGGGTGGTCGCTGTCCGGGATTACCCAGTTCCAGACCGGGTTCCCCGTCCGCCTCACGTCGCAGGACGACATGGAGTTGCAGGGGAGCTTCGACTTCGAGATGCCGGGACAGGCGAATTTCAGCCCGGGAGCGACGTTCACGGCGACTGATCCGCGGACGACAACGTGCGCATTTGGCACGGGCCCGACGGCGGGAGTCAATGCAACGGTACCAGCGACGCCGTGCCAGCCCATCAACGCCGGATTTGATCCGAACACGTTTACGAACAGCACGGTAGCGCTCGGAACGATCGGGAACGCGCCGCGGACGATCTGCTGCGGTCCGAGTTCGTTCAATACGGACATGGGGTTCCAGAAGCAGATTCCGGTGAATGACCGTGTGCATTTCGAATTCCACGGGCAATTCATGAACGTGTTCAACCACACGCAATTCAAGCAGCCGGATGGCAACATCACCAACGGCGGGGATTTCGGGCGGGTAAAGGCCGCCCGCGAGCCGCGCTTGGTGCAGTTCGCCTTGAAGCTGTACTTCTAGGAAGGGAAGCGCCTGCCGGGAAAGTCCGCAAGACTCAGCAGGAATTGCAGGGTGGCAAGGCGGGCCGAAGAAGGCCCGCCTCGCCGTTTCGCGAGTACTATTCACCGCGCGCTGACCGGCGGGTAGACTGAAGGTCCGGAATCACCGAGAAGCCCCTTCCCGTCCCCCGGCGGAGCCGGCGCCGCCGACAGAATTTGAAAACTGACCGCAGGGAAGAGACCTGCAAGAATCAGGGAGCAATCAAATGCACGACGCACTGAAAAATGAAATCAGCACGTACGAGAAGCGCACGCCGAAATCGGCGGAATCGCACAAGCGGGCGCTCAAGCGCATTCCGCTGGGAGTGGCCAGCAACTACCGTGCCTACGACCCCTATCCGCTGTTCGTGAAGGAGGCGCAGGGCAGCAAGATCCGGGACATTGACGGCAACGAGTACGTGGACCACAACCTGTGCTTCGGGACGCTGCTGGCGGGGCACTCGCATCCGGAAGTGGTGAAGGCGGTGGAGGCGCAACTGCACCACGGCACGGCCTACGGCATGCCGCACGACATGGAATGGGAGCTGGCCGAGGAGATTTGCGGGCGGTATCCGGTGGAGATGGTGCGCTTCGGTTCGAGCGGAACGGAAGCGACGATGCACGCGTGCCGGATTGCGCGGGCGGCGGCGGGCCGGGACAAGATCATGAAGTTCGAGGGTTCGTATCACGGATTGCATGACACGGCGCTGGTGAGCGTGAAGCCCAAGCCGGAAGAGTATGGCGACCCGGATGCGCCGAATTCGGTGGCGGGCGGGCTGGGAGTGCCCAAGTCCAGCGTTAACAATGTGGTGATCGCCGCCTTCAATAACTTGACGAGCGTGGAGCGGCGGTTCAAGGGAAATCCGGGGCAGATTGCCGCGGTGATTCTCGAGCCCATCCTGATGAACGTGGGGCTGTGCATGCCGCAGCCGGGGTTCCTGGAAGGATTGCGCAAGCTGTGCACGGAGCACGGCGCGCTGCTGATCTTCGACGAAGTGAAGACGGGAGCGAAGCTGGGCTGGGGCGGAGCGTGCGAAAAATACGGCGTGAAGCCGGACATCATCTGCCTGGCGAAATCCATCGGCGGCGGATTCCCGCTGGCGGCGTTCGGAACGAGCCGCAAGGTGATGGAACTGATCTCCGACCACAAGGTTTTCCACGGCGGGACATACAACACCAATCCGATTTCGATGGCGGCGGGGCTGGCGACGTTCCGCTCGGTGCTCACGCGCGAGAATTACACGCACGTGGAGAAGCTGAGCAAGAAGCTCGCGGAAGGATACCGCAAGACGATCGCCAAGGTGGGCTTGAAGGCATACGTGGCCAGCGCGGGAGCGAACGGGGCGCTGATGCTCTACCCGCAGGAAATCAAGAACTACCGCGACTGGACGCTGGTGGACATCGACCTGTGGCGGCAGTACTGGTTTGGGATGGTCAACCGCGGCGTGCTGGCGCAGCCGTATTGGTGGGACGAGCAGTGGACGATTTCCGTGCAGCACACGGAAGCGGACATTGACAAGCACCTCTCGGCGTTCGCCGACGTGGCGCCGGGGCTGGCCAAAGCGCAGCAGGAACGCGGGCCGGTGACGGTCGCGGCGGGACACTAGGGTAAATCAAAAGCAGCGGGAGACAGCAATTGGCAAACGAGGTCCTGACGGAGCAAGCGGGAGCGCAGGCGGAGCCGCATCTGAAGAGGGTGCTGGGCCGCTGGGACCTCGTACTGCTGTTTGTTGTGGCGGTATTCAATTTGAACGTGGTGCCCAGCATCGCGGCCAACGGGGGAGTGACCGTGTGGCTGTGGGTGGTGGCGCTGATTTTGTTTTTCGTGCCGCAGGGCATCGCGGTGATCGAGCTTTCCCATCGCTATCCGGGCGAAGGGGGAGTGTACCTGTGGGCGAAAAAGGAGTTTGGAGATTTTCACGGGTTCCTTTCCGGATGGTGCTACTGGACGAATAACATGATGTACGTGCCCACGGTGATGCTCTATTTCGTGGGCGTTTCCGTGTTCGTGCTGGGGCCCAGCCATGCGGCGCTGGCGGACAACCGCATGTTTGCGCTGGGGGCGTCGGTGGTGCTGCTGGGATTGCTGGTGGCGCTGAACGTGGTGGGCCTGGGCGTAGGCAAGTGGGTGAATAACGCCGGGGCGGTGGGGACGGGAATTGCCGCGGCGATATTGATCGGGCTGGGGCTGCTGGTGTGGATGCGGTTTGGAACGACGGTGACGGCAAACGATTTTCGAATTCCGGCGAATCCGCGGTTTCTGATCAATTCGTTCGGGGTGATCTGCTTCGGCCTGGTGGGGCTGGAACTGGCTTCGGTGATGGGCGACGAAATTCAGGATCCGCGCAAGACGCTGCCGGGAGCGGTGGCTTGGGGCGGGCTGCTTTCCGGGGCGCTCTATATCGGAGCGACGCTGACGCTGCTGACGGGAGTGAAGCAGAGCGACATCAGCGTGCTGCAGGGGATCGTGCAGGCGGTGCAGCACATGGCGGCGCGGGTGGGCGGCGGATGGATCGTAGTGCCGTTCGCGCTGATGCTGAGCGTTTCCATTGCGGGAATCGGCTCGGCATGGCTGGGCGGTTCGGCGCGCATTCCGTTCGTGGCGGGCCTCGATTCGTATATGCCGTCGTGGCTGGGAAAGGTGCATCCGAAATATGGCACGCCGTATGCGGCGCTGATTGTGCACGCAGTGATATCGCTGATCCTGGTGATTGTGAATTTCACGGCGACGGATTCCGGCGTGCAGGAGACGTTTCAGAAGCTGCTGTCGCTGGCGGTGGTGCTGCAGCTGATTCCGTTTCTTTATCTGTTCGCGGCGCTGCTGAAAATCGCGCAGGACAAGACACGGGAAGCGGGTTATTACCAGCCGTGGGTGCTGTATGCGGCGGGAGGCAGCGGGCTGCTGACCACGATCATCGGGATTCTGGTGGTGTTTTCGCCGGCGGCGCAGATCAAGTCCATCCTGTCGTATGAAATCTGGATGGTGGGAGGAACCGCGGGGTTCATCGGTGTGGCGGCATTCTTTTTCTATGTGTACGGCGGGCGGAAGGCGGCGCGGTAGGCGCGCCGGACGAATTCAGGAAAGCGTGGAGGAACAATGTCCAGCACGGCAAAACAGAGCGTTCGCATCTATCAGAATTACATCAATGGAAAATTCGTAAGCAGCGCCAGCGGAGAGACTTTCGCGGTCTATGACCCTTCGACGGAAGAAGTGATCGCGCAGGTGGCGGCGGGCGGCGCGGCGGATGTGGACAGCGCGGTGAAGGCGGCGCGCGCGGCGTTTGATACCGGGGACTGGGGAAAAACTTCGGCGCAGGACCGCGGGCGGATTCTGTTTAAGCTAGCGGAAAAGATCCGGGCGAACTCGGCAATGCTGTCCGAACTGGAATGCCGCAATACCGGCAAACCGCTGGTGGAGGCGGAATACGACATCGCCGACGCGGCAACGTGTTTCGAATACTACGGCGGGCTGGCCAATAAGGTGATGGGGCAGACCATGCCGGTGCCGGCCAACGGCCTGAGCTTCACGCTGAAGGAGCCGGTGGGCGTGGCCGGACAGATTATTCCGTGGAACTATCCGCTGGTGATGGCGGCGTGGAAGCTGGGTCCGGCGATTGCGGCGGGCTGCACGACCGTGCTGAAGCCGGCGGAGCAGACGCCCTGCACGATGATGGAAGTGGCGCAGTGGTTCGAGGAAGTCGGATTGCCGCCGGGCGTGGTGAATATCGTCAACGGCATGGGCGAAACGGCGGGAGCGGCGCTGGTGGCGCACCCCGGCGTGGACAAAATCGCCTTCACGGGCAGCGCGGCGGTGGGAAAAATTATCGTCAAGAGCGCGGCGGACACGCTGAAGCGCGTAACGCTGGAGCTGGGCGGGAAATCGCCGAACATTTTCTTCGCGGAAGCGGACTGGGAAGCGGCGGTGGACGGCGCTTTGTTCGGCGTGTTCATCAACCAGGGGGAAGTCTGCTCGGCGGGCAGCCGCATCCTGGTGGAAAAGAAAATCTATTCGAAATTCGTCGAGGCCATGACGGAGAAGGCCAAAAAGATCAAGCTGGGTCCGCCGATGGACCGGGAAACGAAGATGGGTCCGCTGGTGAGCCGGGAGCAGTACGACCGCGTGACGTCGTATCTGGAACTGGGCAAGAAGGAAGCGCGGGTGGCCAGCGGAGGCGGGCGGCCCAAGGAGTTTGCCAAGGGCTATTACGTGCAGCCGACGATTTTCTGCGACGTGGATAACAACGCGCGGATCGCCCGCGAGGAGATTTTCGGACCGGTGGCCACGGTGATTCCGTTCGAAAACGAAGCGGACGCGATTCGCATCGCCAACGACACGCCGTATGGGTTGGCCGCGGCGGTCTGGACGCGCGACATTTTCAAGGCGTTCCGCGTGGTGAAGGCGGTGCGCGCGGGGATTGTGTGGATCAACCACATGCAGCCGACTTACGTGGAAGCGCCGTGGGGCGGCTATAAGCAGTCAGGATTCGGGCGCGAGCTGGGCCCGTGGGGGCTGGAAGAATATCTGGAAACCAAGCAGGTGTTCGTGAATTTGGACGAGACACCGATCGGGTGGTACTGATGAGCACGATACAGATTCGCACGGCAATTCCCGGGCCGAAATCGAAGGCCCTGATGGAGCGGCGCGCGGCGGCGGTTCCGCGCGGGCCGTTTCACGCGCTCCCCGTGTTCGCGGCGTCGGCCGAGGGCGCGGTCATCGAGGATGTGGACGGCAACCGCTTTCTGGATTTTGCCGGAGGTATCGGCTGCCTGAATATGGGGCACCGCGCGCCGGGTGTGCTGGCGGCCATCCGCGGGCAGATGGAAAAGTTTCTGCATGTGTGCTTCAGCATGACGCCGTATGAGGGCTACATCGCGGTGGCGGAAAAGCTGAACGCACTGGCGCCGGGAAAATTCGCGAAGAAAACATTTTTGGCCAATAGCGGCGCGGAAGCGGTGGAGAACGCCATCAAGATTGCGCGCGCGTACACCAAACGGCCGGCGGTGATTACGTTCGAGGACGCCTTTCATGGGCGGACGTACATGTCCATGGCGCTGACCAGCAAGACGCATCCGTATAAGGCGGGGTTCGAGCCGTTTCCGGGGGAGATTTACCGGATTCCGTACGCGTATTGCTACCGCTGTTCGTACGGATTGAAATATCCCTCGTGCGCGACGGCCTGCGCAAGCCAGCTGGAGAATGCGTTCAAAAAGAGTGTGGCGGCGGAGACAGTGGCGGCGATCATCGCCGAGCCGATTCTGGGCGAAGGCGGATTCGTGGCCCCGCCGAAGGAATTTTTCACGATGATTCAGGAGATCTGCCGCAAGAACGGCATCCTGTTCATCGCCGACGAAGTGCAGAGCGGCATCGGGCGCACCGGAAAAATGTTTGCGATCGAGCACTACGGCGTCGAGCCGGACATCATCACCACGGCGAAATCGCTGGGCGGCGGGCTGCCGCTGGCGGCGATTACCGGGCGCGCGGAGGTGATGGACGCGCCGGGAGTGGGCGGCATCGGCGGGACGTTCGGCGGAAATCCGGCGGCGTGCGCGGCGGCGCTGGCGGTGCTGGAGATACTGGAGAAGGAAGGATTGCTGGAGCGCTCGACGGCCATTGGCAAGCGCTTCGAGGAACGCGCGCGGGGATGGCAGAAGAAGTGGCCGCTGGTGGGAGACGTGCGGGGTCTGGGCGCGATGTGTGCGATCGAGCTGGTGCGCGACGCGCAGACGCGCGAGCCGGCCGAAGCGGAAATGAAGGAAGTGGCGCAATACTGCACCGAGCACGGCGTGATCACCATCACGGCGGGAACGTTTGGCAATGTGCTGCGCATCCTGGTGCCGCTGGTGGTCACCGACGCGCAACTGGAGGAAGGGCTGGATGTGATTGAGCAGGCGCTGGCGGGCGTGGCGGAGCGATCGCGCACCGCGCTTACGCACGCCTAGAGTAGCGGGAGTCTAGCGAAGTTCGGTTTCGCCGAAGATGTTTTTCAGATGGCCGTAGAGGCGGCGGGCGGCGCGGAAAAGCGTTTCAATACCCTCGCTTTCGGGTTTGATGTCGTGCTCGGCGAGGCCGGAATTGACGGCTTCGCAGAGTTGGGCGGCGCGGCGGACGCGTTCGGTGAAGAGCAGGGGGAGCACGGTGGCCGTGTCGCGATGCTGGCGCTGGCGTTCCTGCCATTCCTGAACGGCCCAGGCGGTCTTACGCACATAATCCACGGCATCGCGGAATTCGCGCAGGACGCGGGGGTCCACGTTGCCCGCGGTGATCTCCTGATCCAGGCGCTTGAGTTCGAGAGTCGTTTTTTTCACCCAGAAAGTCAGACCCCAAAAAGTTTCGCTGGGCTGCAAAAGCTCGACGCCGATGCCGAGCAAGGAGCCATCCTTGGCGCGGCGCATAGCCCCGGCGCGCGCGCGGATTTCCTCGCCGGAGATGAGATTGCGAAGAATAAGTTCCGTGCCGGCGCGGGGATAGCTGTCGGTGTTCAGAAACTGCAGCAAGCCTCCGTGAATGCTGACGTCTTTGGCGTGGGCTTCGGCCTTTTGCGGGGAGTGGTCGGAATTTTTCCAGTCTACCTGGATGGGCGCGAAAAGCGGGTAGCGAGTGCTGCGGCGGCGGGCGGGGTCCCCCGCGGGCTGATTTTGCGTGCTCACCGAGCACCTCCTATCGGACTTGGTTAAACTTTAACGGAATCGAACGCGGCGGAGGGAAGAGTTGCTGTACTGGTTACCATGGAAGAGAATGAATTATGAGGCCAAGCCGGGGCGAGAAAACCTTGCCGGCCGGCGGGAGAGAAAACAGCCGATAGCCGTTGCCGCTATCCGGGGAATGCTCTAAACTGAAAACCGACCGCGCTGAAGCAGTGGAAGGGCCCGTAGCTCAGCGGTTAGAGCAGCGGACTCATAATCCGTTGGTCCCAGGTTCAAATCCTGGCGGGCCCACCAACCGACAGAGGCCATCCCTTTCCTGCTAACAAAGCTGCTAACAAAACCAGCGGGGGCGGGGCTTTTCTCTTTCTTCCTCCCCGCCTTACTTGGGAACCTTCGGTCTTCCGTTGGCGCCGTCCATCTCCAATAGGCAGGCCGCGTCCTTGTAGTAAAACGTCCAACTGCTCCAGGGCCACTCTCGGGGGTGCGCCACCAGTTTCCGCGTCACGGGATTTCTGTGCATATACTCGAGCTTCTCGCGGATCTTTTTCCCGCTCCACACGTTGAAGTCGTAAAACCGCCGCTGCCAGAATCGCGGCAGCCCGCCGGCGCCCTCGCGGAAGGGCAGCTCGAGTTGTTTGCCGGGTGCGCCCTTGTTTCTTCGCTTGTTCCGCGCCCTCCGTGAAACTCCCGCTTTCAGCGCCTTCAGAACGCTGGACGGAGTCCCTTTACTCGGTTCTCCGATCAGCAAGTGCACGTGCTCGGGCATCACCACGTAACCCACGAGCGCGAATCCATACCGCGCGCGAATTTCCCTCAGCACTTTAATAAACAAATTCCGCGTGCGGGCCTTGCCCAGCAGCGGCAGTCTGCGGTAGCAACTGAACGTAATAAAGTGAAGATCTCCGCGGCCATAATAGCGCTTCAGTCCTTTGGGCATCGCAAACCCCAAGACCCACTCCTGCTTCCGCAGGAATGGGGCACCCCCCGATCGCACTACTCCACCTTAACTTGCGGAAGTGGTATGCTCTCATTGTGCGCTGCTATGGAGAAGGGAAAAATCCGGAGGAGTGGGCCACCCAGTTTACGCTGCAGCCGTTCGATCCTGCTTATTCTGATGCGAAGCGTGCGGGTCTGCTTAATGCTGTCTTTAATCCTTCGAGTTCCAATACGCCTATTTACAATCTCGCACTTTATCCGCATTTCAATTTTCAGTTGGCCGCTAATTTCCACAACTCTACGCTCAACGCACTGCGGTCAACCCCGCCCTTAAAGCTACCAACAGGTAAAGCGTTCAGCCCTTGCACGCCAACAAACTGTAATAATGACATGTGGCTGCAGGAGTGGATTCAGGTCTTCAGCTTTTATAATGCCAACAAGTCCGGTTATAGCCTGATTACGGGCATACCCACGATCGTTCCGAATGGGGGAAGCAAGTATGCACCACAAGGGTCTCAATAGAACCCTGCTTTTCAACGCAATCATGACATTGTTGATCGCTTTCGGAGTCTTCGGTCAGACGAGAGAGTCAGGACAAATCAAGCATGTCGGACTCTCCAATGCTGACCGTTCCGCTTCTTGCATGGACTCGGTGTTGGGGAAGCGAACCATCGTGAACGTCGACGAGCACTGGCTCATGGATCCCTGCCCTAACTCCCGAGCGGGTCTGCTTGAAGCGTTGAAACGCGATGGCCTTCGCCTCTTTGAGGCCGGTGACTTTGCGTTTGTTATTCCTTCCAAATTCTTCCCGCCGTTCCCCCCGGATGCGAGTCCCTCTATTACGCAGCAAATCAAATGGAATCAACTGAAAATTCTAGCCCAGGTGAGGCCTGCGCAAGGGATGGACCAAAAACAAGCCGACGATATCGGCCGACAGATTCTTGAGCGCGCCAGATTGATTCCCCTCAGCGTGTCTGAGCCCTCCGACAAGGACGGCACACTGACAGTTCAATTGAATATCTACCTGTACCAAGATGTGTATTTGGACTCCGGAACGCCTACTTCGATTGTCGCCCTGGTTAATCAGTTGCCCGTTGATGGGGAGACGGGGAGATTCGTCTATGGCGAGGTTCGGGAAGGCAAATACTCAATGCTCTGGGACTCTCCGCTGTTTTCTGCACGAGGCAATCCCGATTTCGAGGATGTCAATGGAGATGGACTCCATGAGATCCTTTTTTGGGCTCACACGTCCGGAAATATGTCCTATCCAATTCTCGTCATCTTTGATAAAGACGGTCGTGAGCTGACGGGAAGCAACGAAAAAGCGTGCTACCGTGGAGGAGAAGGCTGGGCGTGTGAGATCGGGGGCACGGAAATTAACCTAGAGGATAGCGCAGACGGCAAGAAAGAGATACAGGTAAGAGGCGGAACCGACGGGAAGGACCACGTGTTCAAGCTCGTCGAAGGTCTCTACGTTGCATTCCCACCATTCAGTAAGCCCGTGCCGTTAGCCGATAAGATCGCAATAGCTCTGAATGATAGTGGCATGGATCTGATGAAGGAAGGTGATTACGAGCGGGCTGCTGGTGCTTTTGTCGATGCCGCTCGGATGACCTCTGGTAGAAAGGACTTGACAGCCGCTCTGTTCGCCAATAACGCAGGTTTCGCTTACTACAAGATGGGAAAATACGAAGAATCCATACGATGGCTCAAGGCAGCCATCGAGGATGACCCCAAGCGCGCCGTCGCCTACCTGAACCTCGGCGACGCTTACGCCAAGCTCAACCGCAACGTGGAGGCCCGCCAAGCCTACGCGAAATACCTGGAACTCGCCCCCAATTCCAAAGCCGCCCCGGTTGTGAAAAAGAAGCTGGATTCTCTTCCGCCCACTCCCTGAAACGCTTCGGGGCTGGGCGCAGCCTTCCTGCAGCGCGTTCGGTACAACTTAGGTATAACTGAGGGCGGGATTTCGGGAGAGAAAGTCCGTAAGCGACGCTCAACAAAGCACTTGTGAATTTCGCCAGCCTTCTAGAAGGCATACAATGGTGGTGGAAAGGCAGCCACAGCTTATGCGGAAACCATCCTTGGGATTGCATCCCACGAATTCGCGCCAGACTTCATTGCAGGCTGTTTCAAAGCCTCTAACTGTCCTAAGCCCAAGTAGGATGATGAAAATTGCTTTAGCGATCAGTCTGTTATTTCCTGCTTGTCTTTTGGCAGAGCCAGGACCAGACGGATACCCGATCATTCATATCTCATACAGCAATACAGACCAGTGGGCACAGTGCATTCGAAACATCACAGGCAAACCACTGGTTATTGATTTCGAAGGATGGAATTTTCTGGAATGTCCCACTTCGGCCGGGGAACTGAACGCACAGCTTGAGAGAAAAGGAGTCCTTGTGCGCGGTGGTAAGTGGGATCTTCTAATCGGGAAGACCTATCTTTCCCCTGGAGAAACACCTCCAGAATATTGGCAGAACGCGGTGGTAAACGTAGAGGTCCGTTCTTGGGTTGAAGATATACCCGGCTCGAGGCACCCGACCGAGGCGGATCTCAAAGAATTGGGTCAAAAAGCGCTGGAGGTAATCCGTTCGTCTCTGCCGGTTATCACTCCAATCTCTTCAACGAAGGAAGCCGTTTCTGAACGATCTGGAAATCGAACCGCTACCATCGATCTGGAATTGTTGTTCGATATTCATCGCTTGATCGCTAACGGCCCCGAAACTATTATCGGAATTTTCCGCCAGGCTCGGCTGTTTCCATCTGGTAGGCTGATTTACGGCGAATACCGGAATGGCAAACCGGTATTCTTGTGGGATTCCCCAGCATTTTCGACGCGATTTCTTTCCCTCGCCTATCGAGATGTCAATGGGGATGGAACCCAGGAAATCCTCTTACGCTCGGAATCTGCATGCCGCACATCATGCAATTATCTGACCATCTTTACGTCTCGCGGAGAAGAATTGTCGCGTCAAGTGATACGAGACGACGGTTTCCTTTGCGTGGAAGGCTCTGCTTGTCCAATAAGCGGGGGACAATTTCTCTTCATTTCTCAAGGGGCGCGGATTCCGAATAGAATCGAAGTGCAATGGCCCGAAGATCATCAGCCGAACGACGTATACACGATGGAGAGTAGCAATACCTTCAGGCAACAGGCACGCGCCGCAACTCGAGGGAAGAATAATAATTAGATATCCATTTGCGGGCAAGTCTTTAGAGTTCTGCTCGTGGCAAAGGGCCAGTTGCCGTTCGTGGTCGCCAATTCTACTAGCGCCGGTCCCTCCACGGTTTTATATTCTCCTGCGTCGGGCAGAATGCTGAGCCAGATGGCCGATCTCACTGATAGGGGGAGTAGGTTGATCCGAAGTGTGCCGTCGCCTACCTGAACCTCGGCAACGCCTACGCCAAACTCAACCGCAACGCCGAAGCCCGCCAAGCCAACGCGAAGTACTTGGAACTCGCCCCCAATTCCAAGGCCGCCCCTGATGTGAAAAAGAAACTGAAAGCCCTGCCGCCCACTCCCTGATGACACTTCGAGGCTAGACGAAGCCTTCCTACAATGGACTGCACCCTTGAAATGAGACAGGTGGGATGGGCACACTTTGCAGAGAAAGGACTGCAAAGTGAAACGAAAGCGATACTCTCGAAAGTTTCAAAAAATGGCAGTGGAACGCATGCGGACC